>Ga0196976_1000123_pt1 | contig 51759 bp, 48 predicted proteins | sample S3v_513CmetaG_FD_148644 | JGI IMG/M metagenome (GOLD analysis project Ga0196976, IMG submission 148644) | Soil microbial communities from Anza Borrego desert, Southern California, United States - S3+v_5-13C | ecosystem: Environmental > Terrestrial > Soil > Desert | place: USA: California... | reverse complement strand
TACTTTCGCCCGCCGCTTGATGAAAAACGACTACGTAGAAAAAATCCTCGCCGCCAAAGTTTACGACGTTGCCCGCAAAACCCCGCTGGAGCTGGAGCCTATCCTCTCTTCACGGCTCGGCAACCGCATTCTGCTCAAGCGCGAGGACATGCAACCCGTATTCTCGTTCAAGCTGCGTGGCGCTTATAACAAAATGGCGCACCTGCCCAAGGAAGCGCTCGCCCGCGGCGTCATTGCGGCCTCCGCCGGCAACCATGCGCAAGGGGTAGCGCTTGCCGCCCAGAAGCTGGGCTGCCGCGCCGTCATCGTCATGCCAACCACCACCCCCAGCATCAAGATAGATGCGGTTCGTAGCCGCGGGTCGGAGGTCGTGCTGTTTGGCGACTCCTATTCGGATGCCTACTTGCACGCGCTCGAGTTGGAGAAGTCGGAAAATTTGACCTTCGTGCATCCATACGACGACCCGGATGTCATCGCCGGCCAGGGCACCATCGCAGTGGAAATCCTGCACGATCATCCAGAGCCCATTCATGCCATTTTCTGCTGCGTCGGCGGTGGCGGACTAATCGCAGGGGTCGCGGCCTATATCAAGCAGATCCGGCCTGAAATCAGGATCATCGGCGTGGAGGCGAGTGACGCCAACGCGATGGCGCAGTCGCTCAAGGCCGGCGAGCGTGTGATGCTGGACCAGGTGGGCCTGTTTGCCGACGGTGCCGCCGTGAAACAAGTCGGCGTTGAAACGCTGCGCCTTTGCCAGCAATACGTGGATGAGATCATCCTGGTAGACAATGATGCCATCTGTGCTGCCATCAAGGATGTGTTCGAGGATACGCGTTCCATTCTTGAACCCGCCGGCGCACTCTCGGTAGCGGGTATCAAGGAATACGTGAAACGCAATAACATGCAGGGCCAGACCTTGATCGGAATCGCGTCGGGTGCCAATATCAATTTTGACCGTTTGCGATTTGTGGCGGAACGGGCGGAAATCGGCGAGCAACGCGAGGCCGTGCTAGCCGTTACTATCCCGGAGGAGCCTGGCTCATTCAAGAAATTCTGCCGCCTGCTGGGCGACCGCAACATCACGGAATTCAATTACCGGTATTCCGACCCGAAGGAGGCGCATATCTACGTGGGTGTCAGTGTTCACAACCCCGGCGAGTCAGACAATCTAGTGGAGATGCTCAAGCAGCACGGCCTGCCAGCACTCGATTTGACAGATAATGAAGTAGCCAAGTTGCACCTGCGCCACCTGGTGGGCGGCCATGCGCCGCAGGCCGAACACGAGCAAGTGTACCGCTTTGAATTCCCCGAAAAGCCGGGCGCACTCATGCGGTTCCTGGATACCATGGGACATGACTGGAATATCAGCCTGTTTCACTATCGCAACCATGGCGCGGATTACGGGCGGGTGTTCGTCGGCCTGCAGGTGCCACCTGAGGAAGCGCAGGAATTCACCGCTTTCCTGGACAATCTGGGCTATCCGTACTGGAATGAGTCGGAGAACCCCGCTTACAAGCTATTCCTGGGTTAAATCCTTCTCAGCCAGCAGACCCGTTGGCTTGCCGTTCAGGCTCAGTTGGTTCTTCCGTCCCCAGAATTCCCGAAGACCTTCAGGCCCCTTGTTAATAGCCCATTCGATGAGTTTGCCGCGCTCACCACGGTATTCGTAGTAAGGCACGCCCAAGCCGCACGAAGTCATGACAAACTCGATATCAAGCACGAAAATCTGGCGAGTCCCGGGCAGCAGTTCGAAATGCCTTGCGTATGTAGGCCATTGCTCGTCACGTTCATGGTAAACCTGAGCTTTGCCATATAGCCTGAGAATCAACGGCCTGCTTTCGAAGCCACAGAACATCATGGTTATGCGGCCATCTTCCAGCACATGCGCGGCGGTCTCGTTGCCGCTGCCCGTGACACTCAGCCAAGCGACAGTACTGGCATCAAGAATACGCAGGGAATCCATGCCTTTGGGCGAAAGATTAACGTACCCGTCGGAGGCGGTCGCCACAAAATAGAGTTTCTGCTCGCGTATGAAAGCGCTCAACTCCTCGTTGAGCTCTGGATAGCGTTTCGCCATTACAGAATACCCATGATGAATTCCCACTCACGCGGATCGACAGGCGTGATGGAAAGCCGATTGCCCTTTTGCAGGGTGCGCATATTTGCGAGTGCCGGGTAGCTGCGCAGTTCCTGCAGGCTGAGCAGTCGCGTCTTGCGCACCAACCTCACGTCCACATTCATCCAGCGCGGATTTTCTGGCGTGGATTTGGGATCAAAATATTTGTGTTTGGGATCAAACTGCGTGCGGTCGGGGTAGGCCAGCTTGCTGATCTCCACGATGCCCGCAATGCCAGGCACATCGCAGTTGGAATGATAGAAAAAGGCCTGATCTCCCAGCTTCATCTGGTCGCGCATGAAATTGCGCGCTTGATAATTTCGTACACCGTACCAGTCCACGGATTGATCGGGAAAGTTGGCAAGATCGTCTATCGAAACATCGCCGGGTTCCGATTTCATCAGCCAGAAACGCATGGAAACTCCATCCAGTTAAATACCCTCTTATGATAACCTCATCCACTTTCAATACAGAGGCAGACCATGGCACGCAATGTATTAGGCACCCCGCTCCAGCCCTGCAGCCTGGACCCTTTAACCGGTTTCACGCGCACCGGCTGTTGTGAAACAGGGACGGAGGATATCGGCAGCCATACGATATGTGCCCAGATGACAGAGGAGTTTCTGGTCTTTTCGCGCATGCAGGGCAATGATCTCAGCACGCCTCGACCGGAATATGGCTTTGATGGCTTACAGCCCGGCACCCGTTGGTGCCTGTGTGCCGCACGTTGGCAGGAAGCCGCCGAGGCAGGAATCGCGCCCCCGGTTGTGCTGGAGTCCACCCATGAACGGGCGCTGGAGATTGTGGATCTCGGCGATCTGGAATATCACGCGCTGAGGTAGAGGGATAGAAGTCCCCACAGTGCCGCCTAAGCCAGCATCCTGAACCTTCAGGTTCAAGTGGTAACAGCCTTAAACGCGTCAGGTACACTCGCAAGGGGTGCGCACACAGCAATTTAATAGACCGAAACCGATGCTATAGACTAGTTCAAGGAATATATAGCTTAAACAACACCGCAGGGAACAAACCGGCCGGATATTGCATCCGGGAAACTGTTGGATCATAACAAATCGTTTTGGTCAGCTACCACTGCATCAATCTGTTCCTGCAATGAGGCAATTCTACGCTTGTATTCCCCGATGTCAAAACCGCCGCTGCGTGCAGTCAGCAGTTCATGCGAGAGGTTGAGCGCAGCCATGATGGCAATGCGCTCGACACCGATGACCTTGCCGGTATCGCGAATCTCGCGCATTTTCTTGTCGAGGTAATTGACGGCCGTAATCAGGCCTTCGCGCTCTTCCTCCGAGCATGCAACCTTAAACTCGCGCCCCATGATATTGACGTCAACACCCGAACTCATATCGATTCCTTCGCTATTGCTTCTACCGGCAAGCGATCGATCAATGCTTCCAGCCTGGCTGTTGCCTGCGTCATGTTATCGCGCAGCTGCCGGGAATCATCCTGGGCTTGCGCCAGATCCTGGCGCAGCTGCACGTTCTCTTCACGCAATGACTGGCATAACGCAATCAGGCGTGTGACCTTTTCTTCGAGGGCTTTTAAATCGGCATCCATGGCTGTCACTATAATTGGGAAATCCCTGCAAGGTCAACTGTTAAGGCGGATTTCTGAAAGTATTACAGTATGTTACGAAAAGTTTTTTTGCGGTGAAAATCCTCATTCATCTATAATCCACACATGTTGTCAGGTGCCCGTCATGGTTTCTCCATGGCAGGTGAAACGGGAAACAGGTGCGTCTGAGTTCTGTCAGGAACCCAAACAATGCCTGTGCTGCCCCCGCAACGGTAAGCGAGTGTGGGTGACCTCAATGCCACTGTGGCTTATGCCATGGGAAGGCGGTCATCAAGACTTGCGAGCCCGGAGACCGGCCTGCACAACCACGTTGAAATACCGCGGGGTGACGGTTGCACGCTGGCTATAGGCCTGTCTGCCCTTCCATTCCCGGTATTTCCTTTTAACCAGACGTGCGGGGTCGCATGTTTCTAGGGGATACTCATGAAAAAAATCGCCATCGCAGGTGCCTTAAGCCTGCTCTCTACCAATACCTTTGCCATTGACACCATCGTGGTGGATGAAACTGTCGTTACAGCCAGCCGAATACCCCAATTGCAGCGCACCGTAATCGCTGACACAACAGTAATCACATCTGCGGAAATCGAGCGCGCAGGACAGACGACTCTGCTGGAACTTCTGCAAACTCAGCCTGGTGTCGAGATAACCACCAATGGCGGCCCCGGCAAGACATCAGGGCTTTTCCTGCGCGGCACCAATCCCGGCCATGTTGTCGTACTGATTGATGGGATGCGTGTCAATTCGGCAACCGCGGGTACTACCACCATGGAAAACCTCCCGCTCGCGCAGATCGAAAAAATCGAGATCCTGCGGGGCTCTGCATCCAGCTTGTACGGTGCGGACGCCATCGGCGGCGTGATCCAGATATTCACCAAAAAAGGTAAAGGCAAGCCTCATGTCTATGCCGGAGCTGGTTATGGGACCTATGACACCAAAACCGCCGAAGCAGGGGTACGCGGGGTATCGAACAACATCAGCTTCGCGTTGAATGTTTCCAGTCTGGACACGGACAGCTTCTCTGCATTTCGCACCAGCAATCCACGGTTCAGTGACAAGGATGGCTACCGAAACCTGTCTGCAAGCGGCTCACTCTCCTATGAAATAGTGGATGGCCATAATTTAGGGTTTCAATTCCTCAGCAGCGAAGGACACAGCCGGTTCGACAGCCGGTTCAATGCCACAGACTTCTCTGATTACACGGACATGTCGCAACTCAGTTACGCCCTTACCAGCCATAACCAGCTGACCACAAATTGGCGTTCCACCCTGCGGCTGGGCGAAGGCATGGATGAATCGGCGAATGCGCTTGAGTTTGGCCGGACGTTTTTCAAAACGAGACAGCGTCAATATACGTGGCAGAATGACTTAAGCCTGCCAAAAGGCATCCTGACCCTGCTTTATGAACGGCTTGAAGAGCGTGTTTCCTCTTCCACCGATTTCGACAGCAATGCGCGCAATAACGACGGCTACTTCGCAGGCTACCTGCTCAATCAAGGTCCACACAGCTTCCAGGCCAGCTTGCGCAGCGACCATAATTCGAGCTTCGGCACCAACGACACCGGCAATCTGGGTTACGGTTTCAGTTTTGCCCCACACTGGCGCGCAACGGCAAGCTACGGAACAGCTTTCAAGGCGCCCACGTTCAACGACCTCTATTTCCCGGGCTTCAGCAACCCTAACCTGAAGCCTGAGAAATCGCGCAATCTGGAAGCCAGCCTGCGCTATGAGGCTAATCATTCCACCCTCTCGCTGACCGCCTACGAAAACCGGATCAGGGATCTGATAACGCTGGACTTCGTGAACCCGCCCTTCATTTTCAATGTAAACAAGGCACGCATCCAAGGGATCACGTTCGCGGCTGCCACCCAGCTGCAGGCTTGGGATATCAAGGGCAGCATTGACATACAATCCCCGCGCGACGAAGAATCGGACAATCTGCTGGTCCGCCGCGCCAACCGCCATGGGAGCCTGAACGTCGGTCGCAATTGGGGAGACTGGTACTTCGGCGGAGAAATGGTTGCCTCGTCGGCTCGTTATAATGATGCGGCGAATATCGAACGATTGCCGGGCTATGCCATTCTGAATGCTGTTGCGAATTACCAGCTCAATCGGGATTTCAGGTTACAGGCGCGGCTCAACAATATACTCGACAAGCAATATGCACTTGCCTATGACGGCGATCCGCGAGCAGGCGGTTTTATCTACGACACGCCGGGCTCTAACCTGTTCGTCAGCATTAGCTACACGCCGCAAAATGACTAGCTATTTATCAATACGCAAATGTTATCATTTGGAAATTTTCCGTTATCCGGATCTTCATTTGTTCCAGAACAAACCTAGCAGGAGATTTACATGAATATAGTATCCACCTCTTCCAGTTCAGCCAGGCATTGGTACCGGGCGCTTGGTATCGCCACGGCACTCGCCTTCTTTATGCTGCTGACACGTGGCAGTCATGTGCTGACCTCCGTTTCGCTGCCAGATGCCAGTCTGGCGGTCTTCCTGCTGGGCGGACTACTGCTAAAACGGTGGGTCTGGTTCGCGGCGTTTTTCATGCTGGGTTCCTTCATTGATTTTGGCGCTGCCGCCATCGATCCCGCACAAGGTTTCTGCCTGACAGACGGCTATTGGGGACTGATTCCGGCCTATGGGGTCATGTGGCTGGGTGGCCGCTGGCTGGCGGCTCAGGGAAACGCATTTGCGCCCGCCCCGTACGCCGTGGTCAGCCTGTTTACCACGGTGTTGGCGTTTGTCATTTCCACCCAGACCTATTACTTGTTCTCTGGCCGTTTTCCGAATAACGGCGTGCTGGAGACCATGTTGTACGGCTGGAATTACCTGCCTTCGTTCGCGGGTTTTGCAGTCATGTATTTCGCCATGATCTGGGCTGGCGCTTACCTGCTGCGCAGCATCAAAGTCAAACCTTCCGTCCAGTCTTAAGCTCTCGCATGGAACAGGCCGCAACCGACTCAGCTGCGGCCTTTCCACACTATTCCTTCCGCCGCATCGTCTGCCTGACGGCAGAAATTACCGAAGTGATGTACTCCCTGGAGCAGGAGGATCGGATCGTCGGCATTTCCGGTTATTCCACGCGACCTGCGCGCGCCAGACGCGAAAAACCCAAGGTAGCGGCTTTCTCCACCGCCAAGATAGACAAGATACTTGCCCTGCAGCCTGACCTTGTCTTGGGCTTTTCGAATCTGCAGGCGGACATCGCGGCAGATCTCATCCGCGCAGGTATCGAAGTACATCTGTTCAACCAGCGATCGGTGGCGGAAATCCTTCGCATGATCCTCACCATCGGCAGGCTCACGGACAGCTGTGAAAAAGCAGCAGCCATTGTGAAAGAACTTGAAACCGCCATCAGCGTAGCCAGGGAAAACGCCGCTGAGCTTGCACCGCGACCCACGGTTTATTTTGAGGAATGGGATGAGCCCATGATTTCGGGCATCCTCTGGGTATCGGAACTCATCGAAATCGCCGGCGGCAAGGACTGTTTCGAGGAGCTCAGCATCCATGCCTCAGCCGGTGACCGCATCATTGCCGATCCCCAAGTGGTCGATAGAATGCCGGATATCATCATCGGGTCATGGTGCGGCAAGAAGTTTCAGCCGGAAAAGTTGATGGCGAGACCAGGCTGGAGCGCGATTCCTGCGGTACGCAACGGCTTTGTGCACGAGATCAAATCAGCCGACATTCTGCAGCCTGGGCCTTCTGCCATTACTCAGGGCCTGAAACAGCTGCAGTCCACCATCCGGCGGTGGGCCGTACAGCAGACCCACGCCAAACACTGGAGTTGAAATGAGTCTGACCCTGATTCTTGGCGGCGCCCGTTCAGGCAAAAGCGGCCTTGCAGAACAAATGGCCAAAGATAGCGAGCTTGCCGTGACCTACATTGCCACCGCGCAGGTTTATGACGATGAGTTCGGCAACCGCGTCGCGCAACACCAATCCAGACGCCCGGCCGACTGGCAAACCGTGGAAGAGCCCCATCATCTGGCAAAGGTCCTCGCCGAAGAAGTCGCACCGGAACGTTGCGTGATCGTGGATTGCTTGACGCTGTGGCTGGCGCAATGCATCTGTCCGGAATGCGTCCCGCCCGAAGGCATCGACTGGTACAGGCAACGCGAGAATTTGCTCGCCGTCTTGCCGAACCTTCCAGGCAAGATCGTGCTCGTCAGCAACGAAGTAGGTATGGGCATCGTCCCGCTAGGGGAGATTAACCGTCAATTCCAGGATGAGGCCGGACGGCTGAATCAGGCTGTCGCGGCTGTTTGCGATGAAGTCTTTTTTGTTGCGGCAGGCCTGCCGCTCAAGCTCAAGTAATCCTACTCAACCATTCAACTGCACCAGCCTTACAGCACCCTTATTGAAGCTGATATGGGTAATGCCGCCATAATCCAGTTTCAGGTCGAATGTTTCATTCAATGGCAGCTGCATGACGTCTGATACGAGAGCGCGAATTACGCCCGCATGCGTCACCACGACTACTGACGCGGCAGGCATGGCCTGCAAGTCACGCAAAAAATCCTTTGCCCGTTGCTGCAATACCATGAAGCTCTCCCCGCCGGGCGGCGATTCATGGATATAACTCGCACCCCAGCGCTCCAATTCCTGCAAACTAATGTCGTCCCAGCGCTGCATTTCCCATTCGCCGAAATGTAGTTCCTTGAGCCGAATATCCTCGACAGGCCCTCTGCATTGCCACTGCTCGGCAAGCAGTTTGGCCAGCTTAAGGCAACGGCAGGCCGGGCTGGTGTAGATGATTCCCGGCTTGATGGTTGCCAGTTTTTGCCAAATGGTTTGAGCTTCTACCGGGAAGCTTGCGGCCACATCAATATCGCTTTGGCCGTAACAAACACCTGCGCTGATATCCGGGGTGGTATGCCGTATCAGGTAAAGCTCCACGCCGCCACTCCGAGATAGAAAGCCAGCTCACAAAACTGCTGCATGGCGCCCAGGCAGTCGCCGGTATAGCCGCCCAGCCGCTTCTTCAGGATATAGCTGAACCAGCACCAGACGACAGCTACCGGGACCAAGGCAATTAATAATTTAGGCGCAAGCAGTAGCAATGGCCCGATACCGAATATCGCCATGATTGCCAATTCGCCACGCCCCAGCTTCGTTGCCAGCGGCTTCGCCTTGCCCTGCGGCTTGACATAGGATTGTGTATAAATCACCAGCCCGGCAGCAAAGCGGCTCAGCGCATGGCCCACAATCATGGCCACCGGAATCAGAGCAGGATAGGTATGCACCAGCGCCTCATACTTTGTCATCAGCATGAGAAACAAGCCGACCGCGCCGAAACTGCCGATGCGCGAATCCTGCATAATCTTGAGTACTTGCTCCTTTTCCCAGCCGCCTCCCAGCCCATCAATGGCATCAGTCAAACCATCCTCATGGAAAGCGCCGGTCATGTAGATGGTGGCAGCCATGCTCGCCAGGACGGCCAGCTCTCGCGGCAGGACTTCCGAGACCAGCGTATAAACCAGAGCAGCCCCAACGCCGATCATGATGCCAACTAGCGGGAAATAGCGCGTGGAATGATTGAGGTCGGCTTCGCTGAAATCCGGCTTCATTGGAACCGGCACGCGCGTGAAGAATCCAACCGCCGCCAGGAACAGCTCAAGCTCCCTGTTCAGCCAGCGGTTCATGCGCTGCCTTTCGTACTAACCTTGGCAGACTGGAAGGACGCCATTTCGTTTAGGAAATTGACTGATGCCTGCACCAGCGGATAGGCCAATGCTGCACCCGTACCTTCACCCAGCCGCAGACCCAGATTCAGCAGCGGCTCGCCCTTCAGGTGGCGCAGGAGCAAGGCATGACCCGACTCATCCGAGCAATGGCAAAAAATACAGTAGTCGAGTACCTCCGGCGCGAGACGCGAGGCCACGAGCAGTGCCGAAGTCGCAATAAAGCCGTCTATCAGAAGTACGGCCTTCTTCTCCGCAGCACACAACATGGCACCTGCCATCATGGCGACTTCAAAACCGCCAAATGTCGCCAGGACCTGCATGGGATCATTCGCGCTGCATTGATGCAGTTTGATGGCCGCGTGAATGGTCGCCAGCTTGCGCCTGACGCCATCATCGTCATGACCCGCCCCGCGACCCACGCATTGCTCAAGGGGCAGATCGCAGAGCACACTCATCAAGGCAGCGGCGGCTGAAGTATTGCCTATACCCATCTCGCCGAAGCCGAGCACATTGCTGCCGGCCTGGATTTCAGCCCGCGCGAGTTCCGCTCCATGCTCGAGCGCCTGCGCACACTGCGCTTCGTTCATCGCTCGCGCCTGCTTGAAACTTGCCGTTCCCATGCCAACCTTGGCGACTATTAGATTAGGCAGCGATTCGAACATATGATTGACGCCGGCATCCACAATGCGTAGCGCGATTCCGTTCTGCCGGGCAAACACATTGATGCCAGCACCGCCGGCCAGGAAATTGTGCACCATCTGCTGGGTCACAGCCTGCGGGAAGGGGCTGACCCCCTCCTCCACAATGCCATGATCCCCAGCGAAGACCAGAATCACAGGACGCGTGAGCTTGGGGGCGAGAGTATTCTGAATCAGGCCAACCTTGAGCGCGATGTCTTCCAGACGGCCTAGCGAGCCCAGCGGTTTGGTCTTGTTGTCTATGCAGGCCTCAAGCTCTGGCTTCAAAGCGCAATCAAGGGGAGGAATATTAAATGTCAGCATGTTTTTCTTGTTGAAAATCTCATGCGGTGAGCATACCTGAGCGCAGCCTTTTTTGGTTGAAGTTGCCTGAATTGGCCATGCGCCTTTCCGCACATGCCTCAAGCCGGAGAAGTTTGTTATAATGCGGCCTTTGCAAAATCAGCTATATGGTGATTTTGCGTTGGCCGGGTAGCTCAGTTGGTAGAGCAGCGGATTGAAAATCCGCGTGTCGGCAGTTCGATTCTGCCCCCGGCCACCATATCAAGCTCACGATCATGTGGGCTTTTTTTATTGTCTGGGCAGCCACAGCAATTCTTGTGGTCATCCTATTAATCAACTAAATCCGCTCACTTCACTCGTAGATTCATGTGCGTCATTAATGAGAATAGTTCTCATTCAAGAGTAATTGTGTTACTGTGCGCGTCTCAATGACCAATAGATGAGCTCATTGAACTGAATCAAGCCAGCCAGCCACGGTTTTTCCTAGCCAGCCCGCCAGATCGAAAATCAACGAACACGGGGAAATATCATGGGAAATTCCGCACAGCCGGCTTTTCGGCTTCGTCACATCACTTTCTTGCTCGCAATGCTATATGCAGGAGGTATTCCTGAAGCTATGGCAGAACTTGAAACCGCTTCAGCGGCCGATGAAGAGCAGGACCGTATCATGAATGAAGTAGTTGTCTCGGCAACCCGCACCGAACAGGATGTCAATGATGTCGCTGCAACGGTAACGACGAAAACGGCAGACGACATCGAAAAGGAAATGCCGACCGACATCAAGGACCTCATGCGTTATGAGGTCGGCACATCCGTACGGTCCACACCCAATCGCGCATCAGGCGTGTTCCGCGCTACGGGCCGGGCCGGCAATGAAGGTATCAACATCCGCGGTCTGGAAGGCGATCAGGTTTTATTGCAGGTTGATGGTGTCCGATTGCCCATGATGTATGACAGTGGTCCTTTTGCTGTCGGCCGCGGCGACTATATTGATGTTGAAGCCTACAAACGGGTTGAGATTTTGCGCGGGCCAGCATCTACCCAATATGGCAGCGATGGCTTGTCAGGCGCCGTGAGTTTCCTGACGAAAGATCCAATAGACTTGCTGACACTAGGCAAGCCTTGGCAGGTGTCCCTAAAGGAAACTTACGCCTCCGCAGACAATAGCTGGACCACAGTACCATCAGCTGCCTATGCAAATGACGTAATCGAAGCAATGGTTCTTGGGAGCTTTCGCAGAGGTCGAGAAACTGAAAACATGGGCGACAACGACGCTCGCAATATCACTCGTACCAAGCCAAACCCGACTGACGCTGAATCTGAATACATACTTGCAAAGCTTGTTCTAAAGCCTAGCGATAACCATCAATTCAAGATTACATTCGAAGATTTGCAGCGTAATTCGCATACCAACGTATTCACCTTTTTTGGCGATGCCCCATTCGCCAGTCCGGCTCTGACGAATGTAGAAGTCGCAGATGACATCTCACGCCAGCTTTACAAGCTCGACTACGCCTACGTTAACTTCAAAAATAGCTGGATTCAGAGAATAAATGCCAGCATCTATCATCAAGACTCAGCAAACGAACAATTCGGTAAAGAAGAACGCAGCAATACCCCTATCCTCCGCACGCGTACGACTGATTACACCGAGGACACCATTGGTGCCAATCTGCAAATGGAAAGCCATTTTGGTGACGCTGTTTCACACCGTGTCGTGTACGGCATAGATGGCAGCCTTACGGATGTTGCCTCATTCAAGCAAGGCTATATTCAGTCCGGTACTGCTCCATTTGTACCGAAAAAAAGCTTTCCCGATACAGACTATAGACTGTACGGGGCTTTCATACAGGATGAAATCAACATTGGGCAATTCAGCGTCATCCCTGGCCTACGCTGGGATAGATTCGAGCTGGAGCCTCATGCTGACAGCTATTACAGAGTGGAAAACACAGTTGAACCTACTGCGCTCAGCGATGATGAACTCTCACCCAAGCTGGGCTTAATCTGGAAGATTGACCCAATCGTTAATTTGTTCGCTCAATATGCGCATGGTTTCCGTGCGCCGAAACCGAGCCAAGTAAATGGGGGCGTCACTAACTTCACAAATGTCATAGGAGACGGCCCTTATGCTTCGATTGGAAATCCCAATCTCAAGCCCGAAACCAGCGATACTGTCGAGTTTGGTATTCGGGGTAACAATAACCGTTTGCGTTACAGCGCCAGTACCTTCAAAGGCAAATATAAAGATTTCATAGCCAGCAACGTCAGGGTCGCTGACAACGTTTTAATGGACGGTATACTCGTTGACATAAATCAGTCAGTTAACCTGAATGATGTCGAAATCAGCGGCTACGAGCTGCGCGGGGAATGGGCATTCAACAATCGCTGGAGCACATCCGCGAGTTTTGCTCATACCGAAGGAGACTCCAAAGAAAACGGCGTCAAAACTCCGCTCGATACGATTGATCCCAACAAACTGGTTGTGGGCTTGCGCTATGACAACAAGGGCCGTTATGGCGCGCAGCTCATGGTGACTGCTGTCGAACGCAAGAAGCACAACCCTGATCCCGCGACGTTCTATAACACTGACGGGTTTGAAATTGTCGACCTGGCGGGCTACTACCAATTCAACAAGAACTTCAGCGTTAGTGGAGGCGTGTTCAATATTTTTGATCGTAAATATCTGCTCTGGGCAGATGTACGTGATTTGAGTCCTACTTATGCTCAGATTGATGCATTCACGCAGCCTGGGCGCAATGCTTCGGTCAGTTTCAAATACCAGTTCTAGGGAAAACCGTTTGAAACTTTTGAAATGCTTCAATAACTCGATACTGGCGGCAGGCCTGCTCATAGGCAGCCTGACCGCTCAGTCAGCCGATGTGCTCTTTGTATCGTCAAGCCCGGTGTCGCCGGGCAAATTCAACAACCTGGCCGATATCGCAAAGGGCTATGACATCCGCGTTGAAGCGCGCTTTGCGGAGCATCTGGCGGACGATGCCGGCGGCGAGCTATTCGCGAATTATGACTTGGTGATCTTCGACTCGCCGCGCGACCATATCGAAGAATTTATCCGCGGCCGCGTTGCCAACGCCCTTCCGCAACTGGAAAAATCCGGCAAGCCGGCCATCTGGATGCGCACCAAGTCATTCAGTGCACTAGCCATAGAAGAGCCGTTATCGCAGCGGCTCCATGCCTATTACGTGAATGGCGGCCGTAATAATTTTGTGCATTTCTTCCAGACGTTGCAGGCGCATTTCGGCGGCAACTCATGGGCATCGGTACCGGAGCCCATCATTTTCCCGGCTTCCGCCGTTTACCATCCCAAAGCGCCCAATCTGGTATTCAACAGCCCAGCAGAATACTTCCGCTGGCTCAAGATTGATGCGGAAAAACCCATCCTGCCGGTCGTTGCCATTGCCATGCACCAGCAGTATATCGCAGCCGAACAAACCGCTTTCATCGATGCCATGATCAACCGCATCGAGGCCGGTGGTGCCATTGCACTGCCCTTCTACAGCCCGGTCATGGATCCCAATTCAATTAGCGGCATGGCAGCCATCAATGGCAAGCCGGTCGCCGATGTCATCATCAATACGCAGATCATGCTGAATCCTGATGGCCGGCGCAGGGAATTCGAAGACTTGGGCATCCCCGTCATCCAGGCCATGCCGTACCGCAAGGGCGACGAATCGACTTGGCGCGCAGATCAACACGGCGTTTCACTGATGGATGTGCCGTTCTACCTGGCGCAGGCCGAATATGCCGGTGTTACGGACATCCAGATAGCGGCAGCTACACGTAAGAGCGACGATCAGGTGGTCGCCATTGATGCTCAGACGGACACGGTAGTCGGCAAAGCGCTCAAGCTCACGCAGTTGCAGCGCAAGCCTCCGGCTGAACGGCAGGTGGTGTTATTTTTCTGGAACTACCCGCCGGGAGAGAAAAATCTCTCAGCTTCCTTCATGAATTTGCCGCGCAGCCTGTCCGCCACACTGACCGCCATGAAAGCGGCAGGCTACGATACGCAGAATCCCGAAGAGCATCAGCTCACCATGCTTCTGCAGCGCCTGCTTGCACCCTACTACCGTCCGCCCGAAGATCAGGCCGAACTGCAGGCTCTGGTAAGAGAGGGGCTGGCGGAAAGGCTGCCAGTCGCCGTCTACCGCAAATGGCTACAAACCCTGCCAGCCGATACCAGGCAGGCGCTCAACGAACAATGGGGACCGCCGGAAAAATCCTCCATGGTGCTGAAACAAAACGGCGAGTCCTTTTTCATTGTGCCGCGGCTGAAGCTGGGCAATGTCAGCCTGTTGCCACAAGCACCCCGCGGCGAGCGCGGGGAGGAGAAGGAAAAGTCGCTCTATCACTCCAGCAGCGCGATTCCATCGCATTTCTACCTGGCGAGCTATTTATGGGCACGTCAACAGGCCAGAGCCGACGCCATGGTGCATTACGGCACCCATGGCAATCAGGAATGGCTGCCGGGCAAGGAACGCGGCCTATCGGTTTACGATTACCCCATGCTGGCAGTCGGAGATGTGCCCGTGGTCTATCCCTATATCGTGGACAACATCGGTGAAGCCACGCAGGCTAAGCGTCGCGGCCGCGCGACCATCATCAGCCACCAGACACCGCCGTTCGCACCGGCGGGCCTGCATGACAGCCTGACCCGCATCCATGACCAGCTGCATGCATGGCTGGCGCAGGATGAAGGCGCCGTTAAGGACAAGGTCAAGGCAGATTTTCTGGCACAGGTCCGAAAAGAGCGCATTGACCGCGATATGGGCTGGGACGCCCAACGTATCCAAAAAGAATTCCCCATTTTCATCAAGGAAGTACACGACCACCTGCATGAGCTCGCGCTTACCGCCCAGCCGCTGGGCCTGCATACCTTCGGCAAGGGCTCGGACGAACCCTGGCGCATGGCCACAGTACTGATGATGCTGGGCAAGGATTTCTGGGGAACGTCAGCCAGACCAGGCGAAGAAGCAGATGAAATGCTGGTTGCCAACTATGACAAACTAACAGAATCCGCACCTTACAAGCGCCTGCAGGCCATCCTCAGCGGCGATACGCAGGAAGACGCCGCACTCGTGCAAAAAGCCAGGAAATGGTATGCCGATCTAGGGGCCGGCAATGAAATGACTTCTTTCCTCAAGGCGCTGGATGGACGTTATATCCCGACTTCATACGGCGGCGACCCCATCAAGAATCCCGACACGCTACCCACCGGCCGCAATCTGTACGCGTTCGATCCGTCGCGTGTGCCTACGCAGGCGGCATGGGAAGCCGGCAAGGAAGCATTTGAAAATCTGTTGGCGGCACATCGGAAGAAATCTGGCAAAACACCAAAAAAACTCACATTCACGCTGTGGTCGGTGGAAACCATGCGCCATTTCGGCATGCTGGAAGCGCAAGCCTTGTGGGCCATGGGCGTTGAACCCGTATGGGATGCAGGCGAGCGTGTCATCGATGTGCGGCTGGTGCCGCGCGACAAGCTGGGCCGGCCGCGCGTGGATATCGTGCTCTCGGCCACCGGTCTGTATCGCGACCATTTTCCCAATACCATGAAACAACTTGCCAAGGCTGCCAAACTGGCTGCGGAAGCACAGGAATCGGACAACCCGGTCGCCGAAAACAGTCGGCGCATCACCCGGCAACTCCAACAGCAGGGCATGTCTGCCGAAGCTGCCTTGCGAGCCGGCCAGACACGTATCTTCTCATCGGAATCCGGACGCTACGGCACCGGATTGGATGATGCCACGCTGGCGACCGATACCTGGAAAACCCAACGGGATGGCGACCGCAAGCTGGCACAGCTTTATCTTTCCCGCATGCAGTTTGCCTACGGGCCTGACGAGGCTGAGTGGGGCCAGGCCGGCAAAGGTGTCAATCTCTATGCGGAGCACCTCAAAGGCACGGAAGGCGCCGTGCTGGCACGCACTTCCAACCTTTACGGCATGCTGACCACGGACGATCCATTCCAGTACCTGGGCGGGATTTCGCAGGCGGTACGCTACCTGGACGGCAAGGCACCCGACCTATACATATCCAATCTGCGCGGATCGGGCTCCGGCAAGGTGGAAGAGGCCTCCCAGTTCCTGTCCAAGGAGCTCGCGACCCGCAATTTCCATCCGGGCTATATCGAAGGCCTCAAGCGCGAGGGTTACGCCGGCACTTTGCAAGTGCTCGATGGCATCAACAACTTCTGGGGCTGGCAGGCCACGGCGCCCGAGATAGTGCGTGATGATCAATGGCAGGAGTTCGTGGATGTCTATGTGCGCGACAAACACAAGCTGGGGCTCAAGCAATGGTTCGAAAGCCAGAATCCGCATGCCCTGGCGCAAACCATCGAGCGCATGCTGGAAGCCGCCCGCAAGGGCTACTGGCAGGCGGATCCTGCGACCGTGAGCGAGCTCAAGGAACGTTATCGCGACCTGGCCCAGCGCCATGACGTGCGCACCGACAACGCGGTTTTCGATGCCTATGTCGGCGTAGGCTTCGGCCTGCAGAGTGCAACAGAACCGACAACTAAGTCATCCCAAACCGCTGACCCTGCGCCAGCACTAGTCCCACCAGCAGCCACGCTGCCGGCTGTACCCAAGTTGCAGGGCATGCAGCTGGAGCGCGTAGAAGAGAAGCAACCCGCAAAACAGCCCTTATTCATCCTTGCGCTGGCACTGCTCGGCTTGTCCGTCGCAGGCGGCGCCGTACGCGCCTGGCGTAACTGATCGCATCCATTTTTGTCGGAGTCTAACCATGCAAACCCAAATCGAATCCTTCATGTATCTCATCGGGCAGATGTTCCTGCTCCCCACCCTAGCCCTGATTTCGCTGTTGTTCCTGTATGCCTTCTGGGTGCTAGGTGAATTCAGCATTCTGGCCGTGCGCCGACGCCACGGCCATGGCAAGGCGCTGCTGGCAGCGTATCGCGAGCGCCCCGGCATGAGCGATGACGAGCTCGACGTGGCTGCGCACAAAATGCTTGAGAACCAGCGCATTGCCAGCCGGGTGGCCCCCATGCTGGGCCTGGTGGCGACCATGATCCCCATGGGCCCGGCCCTGAAGTCCCTATCGGACGGTAATCTGGCTGAAGTCTCCGGCAACCTCACGGTGGCCTTCTCCGCGGTTATCCTGGCGCTGATTGCCGCTTCCATTACCTACTGGATTGTGAACATACGCCGTCGCTGGCTGGCCGAGGAACTGCTGGAAATCGCGGACATCCGGCAAAAGGCGGCAAAATGAGCATGAAGTTTTTGCATGAACCGGAGAATGACGATCCGATCCTGTCAGTGGTGAACATCATCGACATTTTCCTCGTCATCATCGCCGCACTGCTGATTACCGTCGCCCAGAATCCGCTGATGAATCCTTTCAGCAAGCAGGACGTCACTGTCATTACTGACCCCGGCAAACCCGGCATGGAGATGATTGTTAAAAAAGGTGAAAAAATTGAACGCTACAAGGCGAACGGCAATATCGGCAGCGGCGATGGCGAGAAGGCTGGTGTGGCTTACCGCATGAAGGATGGTTCCATGATTTACGTGCCGGAGGCAAAAGAGTGAGGCTTTTTCTCGTTTTACTGCTGGGTTTGCTTGCCGCGCAGGCGCAGGCGGAGGAACGTATCGTCGATCTGAGGGACAGTACCGTCATCAGCGCCGAACAGTTAACCGGCCGCATCGCGGAGAGCGACTTCATCCTGCTCGGCGAAGTCCATGACAATCCGCATCACCATGAGCGCAGGGGCGAACTGCTCGCCGCGTTGAAACCGCTCTCCCCTGTTCTCGTCGCTGAGCACTTGGAGATCGGCAAGACGTTCGCCTCCAGTAGCAATCTACAGCAAGATCTCGAAGCTGCAGGTTTCAGCGCCAAGGGTTGGCGTTGGCCCTTGCACCAGCCGCTGTTTGAGTCGGCGGTGCAGAATGGTGTACCTCTGATTGGCGGCAACATCCCGCGTGAAACAGCGAGAGATGTGGTACGCAAAGGTCTGGATGTACTGCCGGCAGACCTGCAGACTCTCATCACCAAGGCACCTCTCGATGCCGACGCTCAGAAAATCCTCGATGACAGCCTGATACAGGGGCATTGCGGCCACATGAGCGAAGCTATGCTGCCGGGCATGCGGCTGGCGCAACGCGCGCGGGATGCAGCCATGTTCTCGGCACTGCGCCATGCTGCCCTGCGCCCTGCAATACTTGTGGCGGGGAATGGACACGTACGCAAGGATTACGGCATCCCCAGCCTCATCCGCCAGCATCTGCCGGATGCTAAATACGTCAGCATCGGCTTCATTGAAGACACCCCTGAGATCAATATTGGCCAGGAGCTTCGCGACCAGTACGACTACGTCTGGATCACTGAGCCAGCCCAGCGCGACGATCCCTGCAAGATGATGAAATAGCTTGGACTAAGGCAGCGCATGCGCTGCCTTAGTCCATCTAGAGTATCAATCCTGACGCTCTATGTTTGCAGTCACACCGACTATCTGGCACTGATTTGTCACCATAGGCAATTCACTGCAATTCTTCAACGTCATGCACACTCGCACGCCCTTCAAAGCCTTTCTATTAACCGGAATCCTCGGCAGTGCCGGCATGTTCCCTATTGCTCAGGCAGCGCCTGATATTGTCGAGCCGGAACCTCAGGACCCCGCGGTGTTGCCCGCCATGGTGCCGGGAAAGATGGAGACCGCAGATTCCGCATTCGCCAAGCTCGACGCCGATAAGAAGGGCTATCTGACGTTGGATGACACAAAAGTGCTGGAGGATTTTGAAAAACCCTTCAGCAAGGCTGATGGCAACGGCGACAAAAGGCTCACGCCCGCAGAATTCATCAAGAGCTGGGAGACCTACACCGGCATCCCCAGCAGCCCCGAGACTTTCCAGCGCACCAAATAGACCTGCTTGTCTGGGAGGCAAAGCCCTCTGGCATAATATGCGCATCCCGTTTTAAGGAATCTCCATGTTCGGCTACAACGAAATAGAAGCCTCGGACCTGCACGAAATGATGGCCGACCAGAAGGTACAGGTCATTGATGTGCGCAACGATGATGAAGTCGCCAGGGGCATTATCCCCGGGGCCACGCATATCCCGCTCGCCATGATTCCCGTGAAGTTCGAGTCGCTGGCCGGGGAAGACCCCCTGATTTTTTATTGCCATAGCGGCATCCGTTCGGCTCAGGCTGCCGCCTTTGTCGCGAACAAGGGGCGCGCTCACGTATTCAACCTGCGCGGCGGTGTGCTGGCCTGGGGCAAGGCGGGCTATACCTTCGGCAAAAACGGCGAATCCGCCAAGAGCTGAGTCTTATGGAATTCGACAAGGAGCTGGATGCCCGCGGGCTGCGCTGTCCTTTGCCCATCCTGCGCTGCAAAAAGGGTATTGCCGAGCTCGAAGGCGGTCAGGTGCTCAAGGTGGTGGCGACTGACCCCGGCGCAGTGAAAGACTTCCAGGCATTCTGCAGACAGACCGGCCACGAGCTGCTTTCCCAGCAGGAACAGAACGGGGAATTTACCTTCCATATCCGCAAGCGCAGCTAACCCGAAAGGAGCAGTTCATGCCCTACGTTGATGGTTATGTATTACCAGTTCCCGTAAAAAGTATCGCCGCCTATCGGCGCATCGCGAAAAAAGCCGGAGCAATCTGGCGCGAGCACGGCGCACTCGAATACAAGGAATGGGTGGCCGAAGATATGAATGCGCATGAACTGGTACCCTTCACGCAAAGCGTAAAAACGAAAGACGATGAAATCGTGATTTTCGCCTACATCGTTTTCAAGTCGCGTGCGCACCGCGACCGGGTAAACGCCAAAGTCATGCAGGACCCTCGCCTTGCCAGCATGGGGCCGGAAGGTGCGCCGTTCGATTACAAGCGTATGGTATACGGCGGCTTCAAGCTGCTCGTAGACGCCTAAGCACTTAACTCATAAGAAACCGTAAGCGGCATAACAGAAGTAGCCGCTAAAGCGGTTAATAAGTAATAACCGCCCAGCGCATACCAAAGTAAAGATGCCAGCAAGAGCGCTGGTCGCCTACTTCAGCTTGGCGAGCTGGGCCTGCAGCTTCTCCAGCGTGGCGGTGAATCCGTTCAGGCGTTCCTTTTCCTGCTCGACCACAGCCGCAGGGGCACGATCGACAAATCCGGCATTGCCCAGCTTGGCCTGCGCCTTGGCGATCTCACCCTGCAGTCGTGCAATTTCCTTGCCCAGACGTTCCTTCTCGGCAGCCACATCAATCTCGATCTTGAGCATGAGGCGGAAATCGCCCGCCAGCGCCACAGGCGCATCGGCTTCCGGCAACTCTGCCACCACTTCGACGTCAGACAGCTTCGCCAATGCCTTGAGATAAGGTGCGTATACCCGCAGCGTGTCCGTATTGCCGGCGGCAATCAGCGGCACGCGTTGCGCCGGGGAGATATTCATCTCGCCGCGCAGGCTGCGGCAGGCATCCACGGCCTGCTTTAGCAGCGTCACCCAGGCATCGCTGGCTGCATCAATCTTCTGCGGCTGGCTTTGCGGATAGGCCTGCAGCATGATACTTGGCCAAGGCTGAGACATATCCCTGCCGGCTATGGGGCCGACCGTCTGCCACAGCTCTTCCGTGACGAACGGGATAATGGGGTGCGCGAGCCGGAGGATTGTTTCGAGAACCCGCAGCAATGTACGCCGGGTGGCACGCTGCTGGGCTTCAGAGCCCCCCTGGATTTGGACCTTGGCAAGTTCCAGATACCAGTCGCAGTACTCATCCCACACGAACTTGTAAATGGCTTGCGCTACCAAGTCAAAACGGTAATCTGCGAAGCCCTTCTCCACTTCAGCTTCCACACGCTGTAGTTCGCTGACGATCCAGCGGTCAGCCTGTGAGAAGTCCAGATATCCGGTTGGCTGGGTATCGCAGGGCTCCAGACCATTGTCCTGAGGCGTACCGTCTTCCTTCAGGCAATTCATCAATACGAAGCGTGTGGCATTCCACAGCTTGTTGCAGAAATTGCGATAGCCTTCACAGCGGTTGAGGTCGAACTTGATGTCCCGGCCGGGACTGGCAAGCGAGGCGAAGGTAAACCTTAAAGCATCAGTTCCGAAGGCCGGGATGCCCTCGGGGAATTCCTTGCGCGTGCGCTTTTCGATCTGCTCCGCTTGCTTCGGATTCATAAGGCCGCTGGTTCGCTTTTTGAGCAGCTCATCCAGCGAAATGCCGTCTATGAGGTCAATCGGATCCAGCACGTTGCCCTTGGATTTGGACATCTTCTGGCCCTCCGCATCGCGGATCAGGCCGTGCACGTACACATGCTTGAACGGTATCTTGCCCGTGAGATGCGTGGTCATCATGACCATGCGCGCCACCCAGAAAAAGATGATGTCGAAACCGGTCACCAGCACGGATGAAGGTAGGTATTGCTGCAGCATCTGGTTCTGCGCATCCTTTTCCGGGTCTCCGGTCCAGTCCAGCGTGGAGAACGGCCATAAAGCTGATGAATACCAGGTATCGAGCACATCATTGTCGCGCTTGAGCTCACCCGTATAACCGTCCTTTGCCGCAAGCGCCTTTGCCTCGTTTTCATCGTGGGCGACATAGACCTTGCCGCTGTCCGTGTACCAGGCTGGAATCTGGTGCCCCCACCACAGCTGGCGGGAGATACACCAGTCCTGGATGTTATTGAGCCACTGGTTGTATGTATTGACCCAGTTTTCCGGATAGAACCTGATGTCGCCGTTGGCAACAACTTCCAGCGCCTTCTGCGTGATGCTCTTGCCATCGGCAGCCGGTTTGCTCATGGCGACAAACCACTGGTCGGTCAACATGGGTTCGATGACCACGCCAGTGCGGTCTCCGCGCGGCACCTTGAGTTTGTGCTTCTCGGTCTTCTCCAGATAGCCCTGGGCTTCGAGGTCGGCGACAATCTGCTTGCGGGCTGCGAAGCGCTCAAGATCACGATACTGTTGAGGCGCGGAATCGTTGATAATGCCGTCCAGCGTCAGGATGCCGATCATCGGCAGGCCGTGGCGTTGCCCCACTGCATAGTCATTGAAATCGTGCGCAGGCGTCACCTTGACGACGCCGGTACCGAATTCGCGGTCCACATAATCGTCCGCAATGATGGGCAGCTCACGGTCACACAGCGGCAGCTTCACCGTCTTGCCGATCAGGTGTTTGTAGCGCTCATCCTCGGGATGCACCATGACTGCAACGTCACCCAGCATGGTTTCAGGACGTGTGGTCGCAACGGTCAACTGGCCGGAGCCGTCAGCCAGGGGATAGCGGATATGCCACAGCGAGCCGTCTTCCTCTTCCTGAATCACTTCCAGGTCGGAAACTGCAGTCCCCAGCTTCACATCCCAGTTCACCAGCCGCTTGCCGCGGTAGATCAGGCCCTCGTTGTAGAGCCGGACGAAGGTTTCGGTAACGGTTTTGGACAACCCTTCGTCCATCGTGAATCGCTCGCGCGACCAGTCGGGTGAGGTGCCCAGACGCCGCATCTGACGAGTGATGGTACCGCCGGAATATTCCTTCCACTCCCAGACCTTTTCCACGAACTTCTCGCGGCCCAAGTCGTGGCGGGATACGCCCTGCGCATCGAGTTGGCGCTCCACGACGATCTGCGTGGCGATGCCGGCGTGATCCGTTCCCGGCTGCCACAGCGTGTTGTCGCCGCGCATGCGATGGTAGCGCGTGAGCGCATCCATCAGGGTCTGATTGAAACCGTGGCCCATGTGCAGCGTACCCGTGACATTGGGCGGTGGCAGCAGGATACAGAAATTTTCCTGTGTGGCGGGATTGACACCGGCTGCGTAATAGCCGCGCCCTTCCCAGAATTGATACCAGCGGCTTTCTATCTCTTTGGGTTCAAAGGATTTTGCCAGCGTTTGTTGCGGGGTTTGGTCTGCGCTCATAGGGGCTGGATTTTATCACAGCACCCATGCGGCTTGGCTGTACGCGAGCACAGTCGCGGCCAGGAAGAAAACGATATGCAGCACGCCCCAGAACCGATAGCGTGACCTGAGTTCATGCGGTGAAACCCCGGAAATCATGAACAGGCGCCCGTCGCGAGGCGCGTGTACCAAGTGCGTTTCAGATTGGTTGAGCACGCCCTGCTTCTGCATGACTTCGCGCATCGCGTGTGCCCGCGCCTGCTCCCACTCGTGCATATCCACTTCGCCATTACCGTCCAGGTCAAAGCGCTTCATGAAAGAACCGGATTTTTTCCACTGCGTCAGCAACTGGCCAATCTCCTGCCTGAGCTGCGTCGCCGCTGTTTCTTCGGTGATGGTTTTGAGCTGTCCCAGGATATAGGTTGATTTTCCCACGGGAATCAGCTCTTCGATATAGCAATGGTCATGCTGGGGTTTGCGGTGCCGCTCGGCAGCGATCACTTCCGCGCCGGCGGGCTCCACACGGCAGTGGCCAGTGGCATCGACGATCTCGAATGCCTGCTCGCTGCTCTGGTATTGCTCCAGCCGCCAGATGCCGTTGCCGTCTTGCGCGTAAACCCAGTAACGGAACCAGACACAGGGCCGGCCCGACATGGGACTTTTGAGAGGCAGCACCCATTGCGCCCGGCCCACCAGCTCGACATAACCCTGCGCTGCTGCAGCAATGGTCGAGGTGGGATATTCCGAGATGGCAAGAAGGCGACGCAGCTGGAACAGCCAAGCTAAAAAGCTGGCAGCCATTCCGGCCAGTGCCAAAAACCACCAGATGTGATGGCGATCCGGATTGTCGATTACCAGCAAGGCAGCAATCGCCAACCCGCAGTGCAAGGTCAGGGTTACCGCATTCAAGTAGCGGTTCGCCCATTTACCTAGTGGCATCAGGCGTTGAAGCGGGCGCCGATATCCACGTCCTTGAGTTCGGCTGCCGAGAAATTCAGCATCTGAAATTCGGCAAAACCCAGCAGCCGCGCCACGATCAGGTCGGGAAACTGCTGTATGCGCACATTGTTGATATAAACGCTGTCGTTATAAAACTCGCGACGGTCGGCGATTGAATTTTCCAGGCCGGTGATGCGGGTCTGCAGGTGTGCGAAATTCTGATTTGCCTTGAGTTCCGGGTAGGCTTCAGCCAAGGCGAAGATGCTGCCCAGCCCGGCGCGGATCGCATTCTCCGCTTCGCCCAATGCAGCCATGTCGTGCGCCTGCTGTGCCTCTTCAGCCTGGGCCCGCGCCTGGATTACTTTCTGCAAAGTCTCCTGCTCGTGCTTCATGTAGCTCTTGCAGGTATCCACCAGCTTGGGCAGTTCCTCATTGCGCTGCTTGAGCAACACTTCGATATTGGCCCACGATTTTGAGACGTTATTCTTGATGCTCACCAGGCTGTTGTAGACCATGATGAAATAAACCACGACGATAGCCAGAACGGCCAGCAGGATGATGCCCATGACGATCTTTCCCCCTATTGTTCGGTAGAGTGTAATGCGCGATTTGCAACGGCACAATCATGGGCCAGTCTGATAGCATGCTGATTGCCAACAGTTTTAACAACAAAGGGGGCAACATGTTCGAACCCGTCTGGGCCTGGGGCATACTCGGCCTGATCCTGATCGCTGTCGAGATGGCCACAGGCACTTTCTATATCCTGTGGTTTGGTATCTCTGCGCTGTGCATGAGCGCTGCGCTATTGCTCTTTCCCGACATGTCGCCCGTCATGCAGTTTTTACTGTTTTCAGCGTTGTCACTGAGCTCGGTCGCTATCTGGAAACTGCATTACGAAAAAACAGGTCCGGATCTGCGCATCGGCCAGTCGCAAGGGGATGAGCTGGGCAGGACAGGCACCATAATCGAGCCCGTCAGTGCACGGCACAACGGCAGGATCCAATTTGCGCAGGGTGTGATGGGCAGCCGGGAGTGGGCTGCCATCAGTGACGAAGAGCTGGAAGTCGGCGCCACAGCCGTGATCATCGGGGTGGAAGGCAATGCCCTGCGCGTGAAACGCTCGACCTGATTCAGACGAAAGGAAATAAGCATGCTTGAATTCATGATTGTTCTGCTGGTGCCCGTCGTCATACTGTTGTGGCTGGGCATCCGCATCGTGCCGCAAGGCCAGGAATGGGTAGTGGAGCGCCTCGGCAAGTTCCACGCGGTGATCAAACCCGGCTTCAACCTGATTTTTCCGGTATTCGACAAGGTCAGCTACAAAGTTACGACCAAGGACATCATTCTCGATGTGCCGCAACAGGAGGTCATCACTAGCGACAATGCGGTAATCCTGGCTAATGCCGTGGCGTTTATTAAAGTCACCAACATCGAGCGCTCGGTGTACGGGATTGAAAATTTCCACGAGGGCATGCGCAACATGGTGCAGACCAGCCTGCGATCGATCATCGGCGGCATGGACCTCAACCAGGCGTTGACTTCACGAGACCGTATTAAGGCCGAACTCAAAATGGCTATTGCCGATGAAGCGGCCGACTGGGGCTTGACCGTAAAGTCGGTGGAGATTCAGGACATCAAACCCTCGCCCAACATGCAGCAGGCCATGGAACAGCAGGCCTCTGCGGAGCGCGAGCGCGTCGCTGTTGTGACCCGCGCAGAAGGCGACAAGCAATCGCTGATTCTCAACGCGGAAGCACGGCTTGAGGCCGCAAGGAGAGATGCCGAGGCGCAGAAGGTGGCTGCGGAAGCATCCGCTGAAGCCATCCGCATGATTTCCGACGCGGTCAAAGAGAACAACAGCTCCGCGACCTTCCTGCTGGGCGATCGCTACATACAAACCTTGCAGAAGATGGCGAGCACGGATAACAGCAAGATCGTCGTACTGCCGGGCGATATCATCGGCGCCGTCAAAGGCCTGATCGGCGGAAAATAACTCAATAGGAGAAAGCTATGGAAGCGATTTTCGGATTACTGATTCTGATTGCGGACATCTACGCCATCGTGAAGATTCTGCAAAGCTCGGCGGACGGACTCAAGAAGGTCTTGTGGATTCTGGGCATCATCATATTCCCGGTGCTCGGCTTTATCGTGTGGTATTTCGCCGGGCCTAAATAATCAGGCGGCGTCAGCCTCTGCGCCGCAGACCTTGCATGATGGGTCGCGGCTCAGGCGTATGCTGCGCCACTCCATGGCGAGCGAGTCCAACAGCAGCAGCCTGCCTTGCAGGCTCTCGCCTATACCCATCAACAGTTTCATCGCCTCCGCTGCCTGCGTGGTGCCAATGATGCCCACCAGCGGCGAGAAAACGCCATTCTCAGCGCAGCGCAAGTTTTCCTCTGCACCCATATCCGGGAACAGGCACTGATAGCATGGACTTGCTGCGTTCCGCATATCGAATACGGAAACCTGCCCCTCAAAGCCGATAGCCGCACCCGATACCAGCGGCTTGTGCAGATTCACGCAAATCCGGTTGAGCGTATAGCGCGTAGCGAAATTGTCGGTGCAGTCGATGACAACATCAGCCTCCCTGGCCAGATTCTCCATTGCTTCCACCGAAGATTTTTCCTGAACGGTCTGCACCACGGTTTCTGGATTCATCGCCTGTATGGTCTGCTGTGCAGATATGGCTTTATTGAGACCAACTGATTGCGTTGTATGGATGATCTGACGCTGGAGATTAGTGAGGTCGACCACATCAAAATCGCAGATGGTTAGCTTACCGACCCCACCTGCCGCCAGATACAGCGCAACTGGAGAACCCAGCCCACCCGCGCCGATAACCAGCGCATGGCTTTCCACCAGCTTCTCCTGCCCTTCATAACTGATTTGCGGCAGCAGAATGTGGCGGCTGTAACGCAGAAGCTGGTTGTCGTTCATGTCAAATTAAGGAAGCCGCCCCGCGCTTACCATGCGATTAGCAAGCACTGGTTGTGATATCCAGGTGAGAAGGTCATCAAACTCATCACTTGAGCCCGATGTGCCGGTAGGAGTATGGCTTACGAAAACCGCATCGCCATCATCATTCTCAAGCTCATCTGCACTTGTAGGGGCGGTTATATCTCCTGTAGGCGATTTTGCGCCCAAACCATTGGCACCGGCGGAAAAAACCACCGCAACCGCCGAAGTCGTCAACGCCCCACTATCTCCGTTCACCGTCCTGGTAGCTGCAGTTGTAAGTGTGAAAGTCGTTGAACTATTTGAATATGCCGAGGTAACCGAATAACCAAAATAATGATTCCATGAGTCCGTAGGTTGAATTCCCAACGTTTGCCAAGGCATTATTCCCGCATGGCCCGGACAGTCGCCACCTGCATTGCGTGCGTCTTCTAATCCATTTGGCACTGCTTTGGAATCAGGACATGGTAGATACCCATTAATTAAGGCGTAACCCATTAATGCTTCTTTAGCTTCAGATAAGTAACGTTCCGTTTCTGCACGATTGCGCTGTTCAATCTGAGCAGATAATGGAAGAAGAAGCCCTGCCAACAATAAGCCAACGATGACCAAAACGACGGACATCTCGACTAAAGTAAAACCTTTGCTCGAATTCGTCATGTTTAGTAAGAGACTACGACATCATTGAACATAGATGAGGAAATCCCTTTCTCGAAAACAGCATCCTCATTATTTGGGTTTCTCGTAGTAGCCGAAGAAGTAAAGTTATCTCCTTCCAAGTAATTTGAAATCAATCTCTTCTGCGCAGTGGTGCTACGGCTTTGTCCCAAAGAGGTTAAAACCTTTCCAGCAACCATCACAACTACGCTTTGATTTGTCTGAGTAGCTGTAGGCGTAGCCACGGTTAGACAATCCTTCACCCCAGGCTCATCGCCACAATTAGGTACAGGAAAATTGCTTGCCGGATCCCTATCCCAAGCGACTGCATAGAACACCAGCTCTTTCCAGTTCACCCACCATCCCGAACTAGAATATATTTTGCAAGCAGTTGGCAACGTTGTCGGCCATGTATTAGACATATACCCTGCGCTAGATGCCTGTGTATTGGTAAATAGTGTGTCCGGAATACGGCCTAGCCTGTGCTCAGTACTGTCAGCAAAGCTTGGATAGGTTCCTGCCCCGTTAGTTGTCCAAGGGTAGCGACCTACGCCCCCCGGATTTTTTAATGCGTAATCTTTTAAGCAATTGAGCACTTCAATAGATACCCGCTTTTCTAATACAGGCATCAGTTCTTCAGTAGTAATAGCCAGCAGATTGTCATTAATTATTGTGGCCCCATCCTCATCCAGAATGGGTCCCTTGATTAATCCATCCGCGGCACTACCATCCACAAAGCTTGCATTGTCATCTACAGACTCCAAGTTATCGAGATAGTTAATTGGGTTTGTAGAGCATCCTGCGCAACCCCTATCTTGAACAACCCCATCCTCACGAGTGAGTGGAGTTCCAGGTGAAAAAACCACAGCCACCACGCCTGATCCTGCATTTGCATTATTAATAATAGTGCCGGCGCTATTTCGTAAAGTAATTGTGCCAACGGTGTCACTATTTAGGCATCCGGATTCGCCTGATGTCATGCACCGAGTACGGAAATTATTTTTGAAGTTATTAGATAAGGCATACCATAAACGGTCTCCATTTCCGTCTCGCAAATCGGGCAAGCCTAGTGTTTTCCAAGGTAATCTCCCAATTCGATCAGCCTGCCCTGTAGAGCCGGAAGTATTTCCACATGAGCCCTCGGCATCCCCATCATCATCCATATCAGGACAAAGAAAATCTCCTAATCTGGCACAGTTGTTATTCGGAGCTGTGCAATCCTCGTTACTCAAATTAATTGATACAGCAAAACCGATCAATGCGGCTTTCGCTTCCGCTAATGCCGTAGCTGTTTTCTTGTCTCTTTCATTTCTAACGTTGTTGCTACTCATAACAGAAAGCATGACTGAAGAACTGACAATCACTACAAGCAAGACGAATATCAGTAAGGTAATACCCGTTTGTTTTTTTGGAAGGCCGATCACTTTATTTGAACTGAACATTTTTATTGCTCAGGCTTTGTAGTCGCCTCTTGAGCAGGTTGAGCTATTCCAATCGATCCAGACTTTTGAATGTTAGACCGAGTGCTTTCTTCACTTATTTTATTGGTTGCAGGGTCATAAGTTTGCCCTGCTTTTAGACGCAGACTTTTGTCGATGCCTGGCAATTTGAGTTGCACACCATTACCAGTCTTGGGCAACTTGCCGACTTCCACGCCGTCAGCACTTGAGCTTTCTTGCACCGGCTGGTCATTGATCCATACAGTGCCTTTTTTGCCGTCACTGCGCTTAACATAACCCTGCACGGAGATCGAAGGGGGGACCACGGGTGCCAGCTCGATAATTTCCTGTGTAGGGTCAACATTGACAGGCTCGATCTTGCGCGTTTGACGCAGATGGTCCAGCGTGGCGCGCTCGGCAGGCGTGGTGAAAAGACGGCCGAACGGTTCCGCTGCCAGTGCGGCTACGGGGGATAACATCAGCAGTATCAGCAGATATCTCATGGCTTGATGGCCTGCGGCTCGCGAATGGTGAGCCAGTCCAGCTCGCAATTGGCCCGCAGGTTCGGGGTGAGAGTCGTAGTATTGGTAACAGGCGTGCCTGTGATTTCGCAATCACGCACGATGAAAGGCGTGGTCTGCTGCGCATCCAGCGCATTGATGAGCGTGATCAGGTCGCCCTCGTGCAGCATGGCAAGCTCGAGTTTCATGACCGAGCGCTGCAAGCTGAACGGGCCGACATTGAGCCCAAAGGTCGGTTTGTATTCCTGCTGGGTCTCGATCGTATAATTGATGCCGAACAACTTGTGCTGCTGATGTATGGTGCGCAGGCCATCTACCCATTCCAGCCGTCGTTCTTCGCCGATGAAGCCGTCCTGGATCAGCTGCTGATACTGCGGCAGATATTGGGTGATGGTGTCTTTCTCCAGCCCGGATGACTGATAACGCTGGCGTGCCTGGTTGAGCTGGCCCTCCTGCTGCGTAAGGATTTGGTGCCTCTCGGTTTTCCTTCCCTCGGCATATCCCACCAGCAGAGTGGCGACAATGAGTGCCGCGCCCAGCGAGATGATGGGATAGCGCAGCTTATTCCAATCCTGTTTGGTCAGGTTCATGCGGGTGCCCCCTGCCGTTTCAGGATGATTTTGAGCTTGAACAACGCAGGCGTTTGCTGCGAAGTACGCTCCTCCGCGGTACTGCCTTGCAGGCTGGTAAGCGAGCTGACATTGACTGGCTCCTGCAGTATCTGCACCTGCTCGACCTCTTGGTTGGTCCGCAGTCTTTCCACCAGTTGCGTCACGCTTTGCAGGGCTGCACGGTAATCGCCGGTAAAGCCGCGAATCTCGCCATTCACGAATGCCACCTGATACAGCGCCGTGGGATCAGGCACAAAACCATTCAGGGCTTGTGTTGTTTGCTGCACTGATGCCGTGACGGCGCGATCTTCGGCATCCTTCATTGCAGTGTCGCTAGTACGCACCCAGCGTAGTCGGGTGATCTCGATCTCGGGCGCATCTTCGATAGCCTGGCTGATCACCTGCATGATGCGTTCCGGGGACTTTGCATATCCCACCAGGGCTTGATGCAGCTCGACGGCCAGCTTAAGGTCATTGCTGGGAATAGGCGTAGAGGGGAAATCCTTGGCAACTTCGTTATAGAGGGTTTCCTGCGCTTGGGCCTGGCTAGCGAGTTGCGCTGCTGTAGCGTCAGAATCAAAGCTTTCCTTGAGATAAATGCCTGCCAATGCAAGCCCCGCCAGTAATATGACGGCGCTGGTGAGATTTAGTCCCTTGCGCAGCATGTTGAGCTGCGAATTCTTGACCTGTTTGGATGGTGCGAGGTTGTCCGGCACATTGCCCATCGCCAGCAGATGCATGTGCAGCAACTCAGGTGTTTTCCGCAGGATGTCCGGATCCAGCTTCAGGCTGGCGGCGAACCGCGCGAGATCCACCTGATTGCAATCGACACCGTTTTCCTGTTCGATGAGTCGGCCGATCTGCTCACTACTGCTATCGAGCGACGGCATGACCACATTCAGCGCAGTATCGCGAGTGATGTGGCGCTGGCTAATCAGGTAGAGCCGCGCCTTCTCGGTTTCCGTTACATAGAAATAGCCCAGCTTGTTTTCTGCATCAGGCGAAATTGGCGCAAGGCGGCTGACCCGCAAGCGGCCGTTGTGCAAGTAGGTCTGTCGCAACCCGGAGCTCAGCCTTTCGCTGAGCAGGATATGCGGTGCCATGAGCTTGAGCCGGCGTACTATCACCTGGCTCACCATGGGCAGCAGATAAATCCCGACGAGTGGCGCCTGCAGCTCTTCGATGATGTTCATCCAGGCCTGGATGAAATCGGTGTTGCTCAGCGCGATGAAGAGATATCGATCATCGCGGCGTTTTTCCCTCTCACGATTGATAAAGTGGGCAGCGCGATATGCCGTACCGCGATAGATCTGGTTAAGCTTGCGCTCGACCATCTCCCGGCGCGCGCTACCAAAGGTGTGCGGCAATGTCTCGAGCCGGAAATCTTCTTCCACATCATCCGCCAGCAGGTAGAGCTGAGTATCCGGATGATTCTGTAGAAACCGGCGGAAATCCTGATGGCCTTGTTCGTCATTACGGAAAACCTGATGGGATTGCAGTTTACCCAGCCGCCAGATGCCTGCGGTCAGGTGCTTGCCGGTTGCGCACAGAACGATTTTAGTAAACATGGCGGCCAGTATCGTTATTGTTTGACATGGTCACAGTTTGAGCTGGCTGAAGGAATCGTACACCGGACCCAGCACCGAGAACATGATAAATGCGAGTATGCCACCCAGTACCACGGTCAGCGCAGGCTCCAGCATCTTGAGCATCTTGTCGATGGATTCATTGACATCGCGGTCGTAGAAATAGCTGATTTTCAGCAATGACGTATCCAGCGCACCGCTGTTCTCCCCCACCTTGATCATGCGCACCACCAACGGCGGAAACAGGCCGGCATTGTGAAAGCTCTCGCTCATGCTGTCGCCGGCGTTGATCTGCTGATGGGCGCGGTTCAGAGCGCTGGCCACAGCCCGGTTGCCCACAATATCCTCGCAGGTCTTGATGGCGTCGAGAATCGGAATACCTGTCTGGTACATCAATGCAAAATAGCGCGCGAAGCGCGCCAGGATGATTTTTTGCAGGATATCGCCAGTGACGGGCAGATGCAGCACGACAAAATCGAAGCGGTAGCGCATCTCGGCACTCTGTCGAATCATGAGGCTGATAACGATGGCGGCCACAACAGGCAAGCTGAACAGCAACCACCAGTAATCAACGAAGACTTTTGAAATGAACATCAGCACCTTGGTCTGGGTCGGCAGCTCCTGCCCCATATTGCCAAGAAAAGAGGTCATCTGCGGCACCAGAAACATCATGAGGAACGTCACTGCTCCGACCACCACAAATAGCACAAACACCGGATATGTCAGCAAGCGCTTGGTTTGCGAAACCAGCTCATCCTGCCATTTGAAGGTATTGGCGAGGTTCTCGAAGACTTCCGGCAATTTGCCGGTCTGCTCGCCGGCACGCACCAGGCTGACGAAGACATTGCTGAATACGCTGGGATATTGCGCCAGCGCCTGCGACAGCATCTTGCCGCCCTCCACTTCGGAGACCAGTGCGCCAATAATTTTCTGGAAATGCAGGTTGGTAGTGCTATCCCGCAGATCCGACAACCCTTCCAGCAATGGCACACCGGCGCTGCTGAGCTGCTCGAGCTGGAAGCAGAACATCATCAAATCCTTCAGCGACACCTTGCGGCTGCTGAAAACCGAGGTGTTCTTCTTCGCCTGGCGGAACGTGATCAGGTTGAGACCGATACGCTCCAGCCGCAGCTCAAGATCAATCTCGTTTTGCGCATCCATCTGTCCCTGCGCTGGGTGGCCAACCTGGTCTACCGCCTTGTAATTGTAGGTTGGCATACCGCACTAATGCATCCGGTTGGTCAGATCAATGACGCGCATCACTTCCGCCAGGCTGGTTGTGCCATCCTGAATGCGGCGGATGCCGTCGTCTGCCAGGGTCACAAAACCCTTGTCCAGCGCCAGCTTGCGTATCTCGTCCAGGTGCGCCTTGCGGGCAATCAATGCGTCCAGGTCGCTGTCGATACGCAGCAACTCAATGATCGCCATGCGTCCGCGGTAGCCGGTATAACCACAGCGTTTGCAGCCGGTATGCCGGTACACCTGCAAGTCGGCGCGCGGCTTGACGCCCAATAGCCTGCGTTCGTCCTCACTGGGGGAATAGGCTTCCTTGCAATGCGTACATAAAACCCGCACTAGCCGCTGGGCAACGACGCCGATAATGTTGCCGGCCATGATGTCGGGCGAGATGCCGATGTCAGACAGACGCGGGAAAGTCCCCAGTGCGGAATTAGTGTGCAGCGTACTGAACACTTGGTGGCCTGTCATGGCGGCACGGAAAGCCATGGTCGCGGTATCCGCATCGCGGATTTCACCGACTAGGATGATGTCCGGGTCCTGCCGCATGATGGAGCGGATGCCGTTGGCAAAATCCACCTTGTTGACTTCGGCCACCGAGGTCTGGCGCATCATGGCGACCGGATATTCAACGGGGTCTTCCAGGGTCATGATGTTGACCGACTCCGTATTCTGGAACGTCAGCAGCGAATACAGTGTTGTGGTCTTGCCGCTGCCGGTGGGGCCGGTGACAATCATGATGCCCTCAGGGCGCGTCATCATGAGCTTCAGCTCTTCCAGCGTTTCTGTGCGTAGATTCATGCGCTCCATCGGGATGATGGATTTTTCGCGGTCAAGCACACGCAGTACGATGTTTTCACCATGGATTGTCGGATGGCTGGCAACACGGAAATCAATCGGGCGGCCTACAAGCGTGATATTGAGGCGTCCATCCTGCGGCGAGCGCGTCTCGGCAATGTCCATGCCGCTGATGACCTTGAGCCGTACGGCGATGCCCGGCCAGTAGGTTTTGTGCAGGCTGCGGATCTGCTGCAGCACACCATCGATACGGTAACGCACACGCAGGAAAGCGTATTCAGGTTCGAAGTGGATATCAGATGCCCCTCGCTTGACGGCATCCATCAGCAGCGCACCCACCAGCCTCACGACCGGTTGTGTATATTCATCACCACCAGCCTGCAGACTCTGGTAGTCGATCTCGCCTGTCTCGATCTCGCGCAGAATGCCGTCAACGGATAACTCGTAGCCGTAAAACTGGTCAATATGTTCTTCCAGCTGGGCTTCAGCGGCAAGCACCGGCTTGACCTGGATCTGGCCGCCAAGCATGGCGCGCAGCTGGTCAATCGCCACCACGTTGAACATGTCTGCCATCGCCACCACCAGCGAGCGGCTGGATTCCTCATAAGCGATGGGCAGCAGGTGATAACGGCGGGCGAAATCCTCCGGCACCATCTTAAGCGCATCTGCATCGGCGATCACCGTGGTGAGATCTACGCTCTCCTGCCCGATAGTATGGGCAACCAGATCGCGAACCATGGCTTCGGTGACAAACCCTAGGCGCACGAGTTGGCGGCCCAGCGGAATATTGTTCTGCTCCTGCTCCATGAGAGCAATGCGCAGCTGATCCTGGCTAATGAGGCCCTGCTGAACCATAAGCTCGCCCAACCTGAGCTTGCGTCTTTGTTCAGCCATGGAATTTCGCCCTGTAGAGAATCAGCATTTCATCGTCTTTATTGTTGGTACTGACTATTTATCAGATTCGCAGACCCCGAACAAGGCAGATAGGTAGCGCGGTGACAGCTACTGCAGCTGTTGTATCCGCGCTTCCAGCTGTACCCTATCTATATTGCCGCTGCCGGATTGGGATAACAACGCTTGTGCCTGTTGGTAATACTGCAAGGCGAGAGAAGATTTGCCCATGTGATCAAGGCTGATGGCGAGATTAAAGGCGTAATCGGCATTCGTGGGAGCAAAGTGGAATGCCTGGAAATAAGCCTGCTGCGCCTGAGACCAATCGCCACGTTCCGCATATACATTTCCGAGTGCGGCATGCAAGTGAGGGGCATCCGGCTTCACTGCGAGCATGTTCTTGATCCGCGACTCCGCCGCTATCGGATCTGCCTGTGCATATCCGCTTGCCAGGGCAGCCTGGGCTATGGTGTTGCGCGGATCTACTTCCAGCACCTTTGCGTACCAGCCAGCGGCGTCCGGAGCCCGCCCCTGGCGAGACGCAATAGCCGCCATGCCTAGCAAGGCATCGCTGTTGCGGATATCCGACTGCAGGACTTTACGGTAATGATATTGGGCGGTGGCATCGTCGCCGTTATTGAACGCCTGGTAGGCTGCGGATAGATCAGGATGAACGCCAACCACGACGGGATTGCGTGTAATTTTCAAGGCGCCATCGTCAGGTACTGCCACGGGGGAGCCCATGGTCAGCTCTTCAGAATTACGTAGTTGCGGTTTGCTGTCTGCCGTAACGGCGGCTGATCTTTGCGACTTGGATGCAGGGACGGACGGCTGCGGCGTAATGTTAGTTGCATCAGCCTTTGCCTCGGGATTGGTTTCGTCAGCGACAACAGTTTCATTTGCCATTGGCGTGCCGGTCGGAGCTGTGGCATCCATCGCACCATCCGCTTCCGTGACGACATGATTCTGGATAACCGGCGCCTCCGCCTGCGGCTGACTGATGACCGGACGGGGTGTCACTGCTAGCGGCTGCGTAAGGGATTGTATATAGCTGTATACATACAGGCCAATGAGCAGTAGCAATAGCAGGCTTACAACGCCTATCACCATTATTTTTTTATTACCAGAAGCGCTAGCCGCAGGGCGCTTGGCGGCAAACATGCCAGCGGCGGCCTGCTGCGAGGTAACGGGCTCTACCGACAACTCAGGCTCAACTCGTGAGATGGTAGCAGTTCCCGCTGTATGCCTGGGCTCTAGCGATAGCTCACCCAAGGATGCGCCAGTGCTGCCATCCGAAGTCTTTTCTTCTTCTGCCTTTTGCAAGGCTTTAATCAGCAGACTCATCTAGGGTTTCCTGCAGTTTATGCGAGGGCAGGAATTGCTGGAAAGACTGCAATTCTTCGCTTTCCAGGCTGGCAGTTTGGATGACCGTCGGGCGAATGAATATGACTAGCTCCGTCTTGCGGTTAATATCGTTCCGCGCGGTGAAGGCCTTACCGATGATGGGAAGCTTATAGAGACCAGGTACGTTATCTGACGTACGGGCAATCTGATCCTGCATGAGCCCACCGAGCACAGCGGTTTGGCCACTTCGCACCTCGAGCAGCGATTCCATTTCCCGGACCTGGATCACCGGGATCGATGATGTGATCGGGGTAGGCAAGGGCGTTCCGTCAGGGGACACTCTAAGTGACGGGTTGGGATCACTGATGTCCCCAATGCGCTGGGAAATCGTGGGCCGAACGTTGAGCATTACGCTCTCGCTCTCATTGATCTGCGGGGTGACGCTCATGACAACGCCTACAGGAATGGTATGGGGTGTCGTCGTGAAAGTCGTTTGCGTATTCGTCTGGTTGGCATTGGTCTCTGCTTCTATCGTGAAATAAACCAGGTTATCCACGACTTTCAGAATGGCAGTCTGATTATTCAACACCATGAGCTTGGGGCTCGACAAAACTTTGGTATCACCAAATTGGCGCAGAAGCCGCAGCGTGACGTTCAAATCACTGGGATCATTGCCGCCGTCATAACCGATGACAAAGGGAGCGCTGCTTAACGCCAAACCCTGGCCTGTTGAAGTTAATCCAGTAAGTACGCCGGTTGTTCCCAAAGCCTGGGTAAAGTTGAAATTGCCGCTGATCTTGCTCCATTCTATGCCAGCCTGATTCACATCATTGAGCGTCACTTCCACAATGGTGGCCTCAATCAGCACCTGCCGCCTAGCACTATTCATAACCTGGTCCAGAAATTCCTGAACACGCTCATGCTGTTTGCTGGTACCGCGAACATTGATGATGCCGGTTTCAGGGTTGGCAATAACGGTCGCGGCAAACAGTGTCTTGTATTCGTTCCGGGCGTCTTCGCGCTCTTTTTCCAGGGTATCGATATTCGGCTGCACAACTACAGGGGCTGCCGTGCCTGGTGCAGTCGCATTTTGGCCTGCGTTGACATTCACCACTGTGGTCGAGGGGGCGGCGACACTGCCGGTTCTGGTGATAATGACTTCTTTATCAGTTTCAGCAAGGATGTCCTTGATATTGGCGATCAGCGTTTCCCAAAAGCGATTCTTGGATTCACTTGAAACCAGCGTCTTGGAGCTGTTTGTTGTCGAGCCCGCTCCGGCAGATGCTCCTGCACCTCCAGTCGAAGCCGCGCGGCCTGTGCTGGCAATCTCGGATGCCACTCCGACGGATGCAGTGGTATCCCGGGCCATGTTCACATAATCGATTTTATAGGAGCGCAGCACGGGCTGATCCGGTCCGATGGTCAGCACATTGCCTTCCATGCGGTAAGTGAGGTCAACCTGTTTCGCCAGCCGCTCAAGGATTGCGGGCAAGGTCTGGTCAACCGCGTTGAGGGTCACACGGCCTTGGATAGAGGGGTGAATATCGATATTGAGCTTGCTTTCGCGCGCCAGTGCGAAAAGGATTTCCTTAACCGGTACTTCATTTACCACCACGCTGTAAGTCTGTTCTTTAGGCTTGGGCCTGGGCGGGGGAACATATGCCTGCGGCCTGACTGGAGCTGGAATATTTGCGGATGCGTACGGCTTCGCGTTATCAACGGCGTTCGCGTCGATATGGCCGCTGGACGGCTGAACCTTGGACTCGTGCGCACAGCTGGCCAGCACAAGTGCGCACAATAAAAACCATTTGCTTTTCATGCCCCTAAACCGCTCCCCGGACGCAACCAATTACTTATCTCACACTGCGCATTAATGCGCAAGTATAACTTGTTGATGTTACTTCGTTTCTTTAATAATCCCACCGGCTGAGCGTAGCTTAGGCTGGTTTGCCTGCAGCGAACTGGGCAATTGTCGCCTAGCCTGCGCACCCGCGTTCCAAGTGGGATAGCTGCCGTAAGTCGCAATCATGAATGGCCGGCCGCTTTCGGTAGTGCGGAAGAGGTAGATTTTATCGAGGTCCAGTTGTCGGCTGAGCGCCTTGAGCTGTTCCTCCATCTGCAACTCACTCGCTCCACCCATGAATTGCACGGTAACCTGTGATTCCGGGCTTTCAGATAGCCACGCCTGGCCGGCTTCAAGACGTTTCTTCAACAAGCCTGCACTTGCGCCAGAGGCGGGCGTTTCCTTGATCGCATCCGGTTGTGCTGGCGGAGCAGATTCCGTCGCTGCAACTGTTACAGACCCACTATTTGCACCAGCTGCGCCCTTTGCATCGGCCTGTGCCTCCGAGACAACACTGGGTGCAGGGTCATGAACGACGGTTTGAACTGCGGTAACTTCCGTTTTTTCAGGTGCGTGCGCCACGCGCTCAGTAGATTTGCCCGTTCCATCTCCTATTGACAAGGCATAGGCCAGATAACCGACCCCAACGCCGGCAACCAGCACTGCGACCAAGCCGGCATACCGCCCAAACCCTGTTTTCTGCCTTGCCTGTGCAGCGCCGAATTCACTGTCGCGAATGGCAGCTCTCACATGTTTCGGCGTCACCTGGTAAACATTTTCCGAAAATGCCGCCAATAAAGCCTTGTCCGCAAGGATATTGGCACGGCGCACCAGCCCTTGCGCAGCATTGGCGAGCTTGCGAATGGCAGAGGCGCTGAACAGATGAGGTCCGAAGTAACCCGCAGCACGCAAGCGGAAAATCAGGTATTCACCTATTTCCTTTTCATTGAGCGGTCCGAGGTAAAAACTGTGGGTAATGCGCTCGCGCAGCTGGCGGATGTGCGTCTGGTTGAGGTTGCTATCAAGCTCTGGCTGGCCGAACAGCACAATCTGCAATAGCTTGTCGTTCTTGGTTTCCAGATTGGACAGCAACCGGATTTCTTCCAGTGTCGCAAGCGGCATGCCCTGGGCTTCTTCAATGAAGATCACGACCTGCTTGCCATCGGTATGGCGCTTCAGCAGATAGCTTTGCAGAACCTGCATGGCCTGCAGGCGATCTGCATTTTTGGGAAGCTTGAGCTGCAGTTCGAAGGCAATCGCATGCAATACATCTTCGGGTGCAACGCTCGGATTAGCGAGGTAAACGCTTTCCACTTTTTCAGGCAAGAGCGTCTGCAGCATGCGGCACAGCATGGTTTTGCCGCTGCCCACTTCCCCCACGACCTTGATGATGCCTTCGCCGCTATTGATGGCGTAAATCAGTGCATCGAGAACGGCCCCGCGGTTACCGCCGGAAAAAAAGAAATCAGTATTGGGTGTGATCTTGAATGGCGGCTGTTGGAGCCCGAAGTGTGCGTAGTACATCAGGCGCCCGACATCATTCTTTGAATTCTTCCTGTAGCTGTATGCGGCTGTATAAAGTCGTGCGATTGATGCCCAGCAGCTTGGCAGCCTGACTCAGGTTGCCATGGGTGATTTTCAATGCTGCATTCACATATGCCTTTTCCCAGCACTTCAGTACGTAGTCGAGGTTGAGGTTCGCCTGAGATTGCAGATGTTTGTGTGCGTGCTGAGTCAACGCATTGTCATCCGCGATCAGGGGAAGATCGGTAGCCGCCATCTGCTGCACGAGGTCAAGCTCCGCTGCGAGCTGACTATCGCTGATTGTCTGGCCCGCATACTTGGCGATGAGGCGGATGATGATATTACGCAGCTCGCGCACATTGCCGGGGAAATGATAGTCGAGCCACCGCTGTTTGGCATTTCCATCAAAGCTGAACGGTTTTTGCCCGGTTTCCCGCGCATAGAAATCGCTGAAATGTTCGAGCAACAAGTAACGGTCTTCTTCCAGATCGCGCAGCGGCGGGACACGAATGGCAAATACGCTTAAACGGTGATAGAGATCAATACGAAAGCCGCCGGCCCGCACTTCATCGCGCAGGTCGCGATTGGTTGCTGCCACAATTCTTGCCTTGCTGCGACGGGTCTGAGTTTCGCCAATGCGTTGATATTCGCCATTTTCGAGTACGCGCAGCAATTTTGCCTGCAACTCGATAGGCAATTCGCCGATTTCGTCGAGGAACAGCGTACCTTCACCTGCATCCTCGAAATATCCCGTATGCGAAGTGCCCGCACCGGTGAATGCGCCCTTGCCGTGACCAAAAAGAATCGATTCCGCCAGCATGGGAGAAATGGCGGCGCAATTGACCGAAAGATAGGGTTGTCGCGCACGCTGGCTTAAGCGGTGTAGGCAATTGGCCACCAGCTCTTTGCCGCTGCCGGATTCACCTTCAATCAGCACTGGGAACGGAGCATCGGCAAACTGGCTAATCTGCGTACGCAGGGTCTGCATCGGCAGGCTGTTTCCCAGCAGACCGCAATTGAATTGCTCTTCGCGGATTTCGCCCAATTCCGCGTCCTGTAGCTTAAGGGCGTTCTCCAGCAGCACATGCAGGCGCTCGACATCGCAAGGCTTGGGGATGAAATCCACGGCACCCAAAGCCAGCGCATGCTTCACATTAGCATCCTCATTCTGCCCGGACAGCACCAGAATCTTCATAGTAGGCGAATGTGCGAGCAACTCACCTATCATCTTGAAACCTTCATCAGGCTTGTGCGGTACAGGAGGCAGCCCCAGGTCCACCAGAGCCAATGAAGGCGGCGATTCCAGCTGGCGCATCAGGCTTTTGGCCTGGGTCCTCGATTCGGCAACATACACATCAAAATGCTTGCCGAGGACATAGTGCAAGGTGTCGGTAATCAGCGGATCATCATCAATGATGATAAGGATGGGAAGAGGTGCAGCCATCAGATGGGCTTTCTTGTTATCGTGCACACGGCAGAAATTTCCAGGAATTTCATGGTGTCACTATAGCCCCAAAGGCTTGGTGCATCAACAGCAGGGCCGTTTAGCGAGAGGATGGGGTGGCTGATGGGGCTCGAACCCACGACAACTGGAATCACAATCCAGGGCTCTACCAACTGAGCTACAGCCACCACTGAAACTGGAACCAGTCATCAATGGCCCATAAAGCTGGCCTGCCCGACAGGAATCGAACCTGTAACCCCCAGCTTAGAAGGCTGGTGCTCTATCCGATTGAGCTACGGGCAGATTGTCGGGCAATCAAGGAACAACTTATAAACTGGTCGGGGTGGAGAGATTCGAACTCCCGACATCCTGCTCCCAAAGCAGGCGCGCTACCAGGCTACGCTACACCCCGAGGGCGGAGAATATAGCCTAATCATGGCATACGGTCAATTCTAATATTCCTGGATTGCCTGCTAAAATAGCGGCTTCCCTTTAATAACAACACTTCATGACCGCGCAGATCATTGATGGCAAGGCAATAGCCGAGGCCTTGCTCAACGAAGTCAAATCCAGAATCGAATCAAGGACAGCTCAAGGCAAACGCAATCCCACGCTTGCAGTCATTCTGATTGGCGATGACCCCGCTTCGCATATCTATGTACGTAACAAGCGTCTGGCCTGCGAAAAGGTAGGAATAAGCTCGCTTGCGCATAACTTGCCGGCGACTACTACCCAAGCCGAGCTACTGTCGCTCATAGGCCACCTGAATGAAGATGATGAGGTTGATGGCATTCTCGTGCAGTCTCCCCTGCCTGAACATATCCAGGATGAAGCGGTGATAGAACACATCAGTCCGGCCAAGGATGTGGATGGCTTTCATCCTTATAACATCGGCCGCCTCACGGTCAGGCAGCCCACATTGCGGTCCTGTACGCCATACGGTGTAATCAAGATGATGCAAGCAATTGGTGTGAAATTGATGGGGTTGGATGCTGTAGTGGTTGGCGTTTCCAATCATGTGGGTCGCCCAATGGCCATGGAATTGCTGCTGGCCGGCTGCACTGTGACAAGTTGCCATCGCCACACCAAAGACTTGCCGGGCCTGGTATCACGTGCAGACCTCGTCGTTGTGGCTACGGGTAAAGCCAAGCTAATCAAAGGGGAATGGATCAAGCCTGGCGCTATCGTGGTAGATATCGGAATCTCCCGTATGCCTGACGGCACCCTGAGCGGCGATGTTGACTTCGCAACGGCTAAGGAGCGCGCTGCGTGGATTACACCCGTACCCGGAGGCGTAGGCCCCATGACAGTCGCAACATTAATGGAAAATACATTGCTGGCCCAGACTTTACGCGAATCCTCCGACGCTTGATTTTTCACTGTTTTTTGCCGCTGCCACATCTTTTGCACATGTATGGCAATCAGTGTAAACTTGCGCCTTCCTAATTTTTCTGTTAATTGCAGCAGAGCTAAAAAAGGCGATCATGACCGAAGCAATTACCCGACAATTTGTTCCTTATCAGATAGCTAACGATGAGGAATACATGAACGAAAAACAGCTCAACCATTTCCGCAAAATCCTTAACGACTGGAAAGCCGAGCTGAGCCAGGATATCGATCGCACCGTGCATACCATGCAGGATGAAGTAACTGTCTTTGCTGACCCAAATGACCGCGCCAGCCAGGAATCCGACATGGCACTGGAATTGCGTAATCGTGACCGTGAGCGCAAGTTGATCAAGAAAATCGACGAAACCCTGTTAAAGATTGATGCCGGCGAATATGGCTATTGCAACAGTTGCGGCATCGAGATCGGCCTCAAGCGCCTGGAAGCGCGCCCTACCGCCACACTGTGTATTGACTGCAAGACACTCGATGAGATTCGGGAAAGACAGGTCGCCAAGTAATAACCTGCTCTAGCGCATTCACTCGGTTGCCACAGCAAAACCGGTAACAGCGATTACCAATAAAAAAGGCCGGATATCCCGGCCTTTTTTGTTTCCCCGTTACGGGATTATTCCGACTGCGATTGCTCCGGTTCAGACTTCTCTTCAGCTGCAGGTGCGTCCAGCAATGCCTTCATGCTGAGCCGCACGCGGCCTTTCTCGTCAGCCTCGACTACCTTGACCTTTACGACCTGGCCTTCCTTCAGGAAATCCGAAACCGCATTGACGCGCTGATGTGCGATCTGCGAGATATGCAGCAAGCCATCCTTGCCTGGCAGCAGGGAAACAATTGCGCCGAAGTCCAGCAGCTTGATGACTGTGCCTTCGTAAGTCTGGCCTACTTCAACTTCTGCCGTTATCGCTTCGATCCGCTTCTTGGCCTCTTCACCCGACTCCGCACTCAAGCAGCCGATCTTGATGGTACCGTCGTCTTCGATGTCGATGGTGGTGCCGGTTTCTTCCGTCAGTGCACGGATTACTGCGCCGCCCTTGCCGATCACATCGCGAATCTTCTCAGGATTGATCTTCATGGTAATGATGCGCGGAGCAAATTCGGATAGCTCGGTACGTGCGTGATCCATTGACTGCTTCATCAGTCCAAGGATGTGCATCCGGCCTTCACGGGCCTGTGACAATGCCACCTGCATGATTTCGGTCGTGATTCCCGTAATCTTGATGTCCATTTGCAGTGCGGTAATGCCCTCCTCACTGCCAGCTACCTTGAAATCCATATCACCGAGGTGATCTTCATCACCGAGGATGTCGGTCAGCACAGCAACGCGGTTACCTTCCTTGATCAGGCCCATGGCAATACCTGCCACGTGCGCTTTCACTGGCACACCTGCGTCCATCAAGGCCAGGCAGCCGCCACAGACAGAAGCCATGGAGCTAGAACCGTTGGATTCGGTGATTTCCGATACGATACGGATGGTGTAACCAAACTCTTCCTGAGTCGGCAATACCGCCATCAAGGCACGCTTGGCCAAACGTCCATGGCCAATTTCACGGCGCTTCGGCGTACCTACGCGGCCGGTCTCGCCGGTGGCATAAGGCGGCATATTGTAGTGCAGCATAAAGCGGTCGGTATATTCACCCTGCAGCGCATCAATAATCTGCTCATCGCGACCCGTACCCAGGGTGGCAACAACCAGTGCCTGGGTTTCGCCACGCGTGAACAGCGCGGAACCGTGCGTGCGCGGTAGAACGCCAGTGCGAATCGAGATTGGGCGGACTGTGCGGGTATCGCGGCCGTCAATACGGGGTTCACCATTGAGAATCTGGCTACGGACTACCTTGGCTTCTATATTGAAGAGCGAGTCCTTGATTTCGTTGGCGGCTTCGGTGGAAGTCTCGTCTGTAATCAGCTCTGCCAGTACGCGACTCTTGATTTCATCAAGGCGGGAAGAACGCGCACTCTTGCTCTTGATCTTGTAAGCCTCGTTAATGTCATTGCTCGCCAGAGCATTGATCTTCTCGATGAGTGCAGAATTTTCTTCTGGGGGCGCCCAATCCCAAGGTTCTTTGCCGACTTCGGCAGCAAGTTCGTTAATCAGATTGACGACAGCCTGCATCTGCTCATGGCCGAAAACCACGGAACCAAGCATCACATCTTCCGGCAATTCCTTGGCTTCTGACTCCACCATGAGTACTGCGCTGCTGGTGCCTGCAACGACCAGATCCAGTTCGGTTTCCTTAAGCTGCGTGGCAGTGGGGTTCAATACGTACTCACCATTGATGTAACCCACGCGGGCTGCACCAATCGGACCGTAGAATGGAATGCCTGAAATAGCCAAAGCAGCCGAGGCCCCGATGATGGCTGGAATATCTGCATCGATTTCGTTATCGGACGACATGACAGTCGCCACGATCTGCACTTCATTATAGAAGGCTTCCGGAAACAGTGGGCGGAGCGGACGATCAATCAGACGCGATGTTAGCGTTTCCTTTTCGGAAGGACGACCTTCACGCTTGAAGAAGCCGCCGGGAATTTTGCCCGCAGCATAGGTTCGCTCCTGATAATCTACCGTCAGTGGAAAGAAGTCCTGACCGGGTTTTACTTCATGCTTGCCCACCACGGTAACCAGCACAACGGTGTCATCCAGACTTACCAGGACTGCACCATCTGCCTGACGCGCGATTTCGCCAGTTTCCAATGTCAGCTGATGCTGACCATACGTAATCGTTTTCTTGATTGCTTTCACAATATGCCCTTTCAAAACAAATAAGCCGAATGCTGCGTTTCCGCGGGCTTTCGGCTTATCTTGAAATTACAGAATTTTTATTCTTAGCTCTACAAATATTTACCAGATGAATAATTACTTGCGCAGACCTAAACGTTCGATTAGGGACTGGTAGCGATCAGCATTTTTGCGCTTGAGGTAATCAAGCAGTTTCCGGCGCTGGCTTACCATTGCGAGAAGACCACGGCGTGAGTGGTGATCCTTCTTGTTTACCTTGAAATGCTCAGTCAGTACGCTGATGCGCTGACTCAGAAGTGCAACCTGCACCTCCGGGGAGCCGGTATCATTTTGTGCTTGTTGATACTCGCCAACAATTTTGGCTTTTTCAGCAGTCGTAGTAGACATCTTTTTCTCCTAATCTTGAACCGCGCATTCTAACTTTAATGTCATTGATTAACAAGGACTCTCTTAACATTTGCATGATATTAATTTGTTTGAACCAATCGCTTGGGTGCTATCTTACCGTCCTGCATTTGTTCGCCTATGCCCAGGAAAAGCTGCCCGGGTCCGTACATTCGGAACTGCCCTTTGGGAATCAAGCCTGGTTTCCAGATGCGCTGCCCTTGTTGAAGATAGTAAGTGCTTTCTTCGTCCAGGAGAACTTCCGGTAAATTGCTGATCAAGGCATCCGCCCCGAGCAATTTCTTATCTCGTTCTTCCATAGGTAAAGCCTCGAGTTGCTCCAGAGTTAATCCCTCGTCCAATGTGAAATGGCCGGTAGAAAGCCGACGCAAACCCATCAGATGCCCCCCGCAGCCCAGTGCGCTACCGATATCTTCAGCTAGCGTACGAATATAGGTGCCCTTGGAGCATCTCACCACAATCTCCAGCTCATCCTGCTCAAAATGTTTCAAGGTGATGGCATGAATGATCACATTACGCGCCTCACGATTGATCTCGACGCCATCCCGTGCATAGGCATAAAGCGGTTTGCCCTGGTGCTTGAGCGCGGAATACATCGGTGGCACCTGTGATATTTCTCCGAGAAATCTTGCTAACGCAAACTCAACCTGTTCACGACTGACAGACACCGGCAACGCATTCAATATCTCGCCTTCCGCATCTCCTGTCGTGGTGGTGACACCAAGTTTTATGCGAGCGAGGTAGGATTTGTCCGCGTCCAACAGGAAATGGGAAAACTTGGTGGCTTCGCCAAAACACAAAGGGAGGAGCCCGGTTGCCAAGGGATCCAGGCTGCCGGTGTGGCCCGCCTTTGCTGCCTGGAAAAGCCGCTTTGCCTGCTGTAATGCCTGGTTGGATGATATGCCTAAAGGCTTATCGAGAAGAAGAACACCGTCTAGACGACGCTTGATGCGTTTGGATTGCAAGAGAGCTGGCTAAACTAGCTGTTTTTGGGTTTGTCTTGCGGCGCCAATGCTTCTTCGATGAGGCGTGAAATCTTCATGCCGTGGTCTATCGAGGTATCGTAGACAAAGTGAAGCTGGGGTACGGTACGCACTGACATGCGCTTGCCGAGCTGGCTGCGCAAAAATCCTGCGCTTTTTTCCAGCCCTTTTTGCAGATCGGCAAATGCCTGTGGGTCGTCCTGTACCGGCGCGCTATAGAAGATTTTGGCATGCGCCAGATCACCGCTGACTTCGACCTCGGTGATCGTCACCATGCCAACGCGCGGGTCCTTGACATCGAATTGCAGGAGATCCGCCAGCTCCCGACGGATTTGTTCGCTAACGCGATCGCTGCGTGAGAAATCCTTGGCCATTACAGCGTTCTTGCGACCTCGACCACCTCGAAGACTTCGAGCGTATCGCCCACTTCAATGTCATTGAAGTTCCTCAGGGATAGACCACATTCGAAATTGGCTTTGACTTCCTTGACGTCATCCTTGAAACGTTTGAGCGAATCCAGCTCGCCCGTATGAATAACGACATTGTCGCGCAATACTCGCACCCTGGAGCCGCGACGCACTACGCCATCGAGCACATAGCAACCGGCAACCGTTCCCACCTTGGAGATGCGGTATACCTCACGTATTTCGACCGAGCCAATGACCGACTCTTTCTGCTCAGGCGACAGCATACCGCCTAGTGCAGCACGGACTTCATCCACCGCTTCATAGATGATGTTGTAGTACCGCACATCCACACCTGAGCTTTCAATGAGCTTGCGGGCGCCGGCATCAGCGCGCACATTGAAGCCGATGACCACGGCCTTGGATGCCGCTGCCAGGTTGACGTCCGATTCGCTGATGGCGCCCACACCTGTATGAATGATGTTGACCTTCACCTCATCGGTAGACAGTTTCTGCAGGGAAGTTGCCAATGCCTCAAACGAACCCTGTACATCAGACTTGATGATGAGCGGCAGGGATTTGACCTCACCCTCACCCATCTGCTCAAACATGTTTTCAAGCTTGGCAGCTTGCTGCTTCGCCAATTTGACGTCACGGAATTTACCCTGACGGAACAGCGCAATTTCACGAGCCTTGCGTTCGTCGTTGAGCACAATGACTTCTTCACCGGCTGCCGGCACATCGGACAAGCCCAGGATTTCTACTGGGATGGACGGTCCAGCTTCTTTGATTTCCCGGCCAGCCTCATCCAGCATGGCGCGTACACGGCCGAATGCACTTCCGGCCAGCAGCATATCGCCACGCTTGAGTGTGCCGGATTGAATCAGGATGGTGGAAACTGGTCCACGACCCTTGTCCAGGCGACCTTCAATGACCAGACCCTTGGCAGGTACGTTATGAGGCGCCTTGAGTTCCAGCACTTCTGCCTGTAGCAATACGGCTTCAAGCAGATTATCAATGCCGTTACCGGTCTTGGCTGATACTTCCACAAACATGGTCTCGCCGCCGTATTCCTCGGGAATAACTTCCTGCGCAACAAGTTCTTGCTTGACGCGTTCAGGATTGGCTTCCGGCTTGTCTATCTTGTTGACAGCCACGACCAGAGGCACATTGGCTGCCTTTGCATGATGGATGGCCTCAATGGTCTGCGGCATGACGCCGTCATCGGCTGCTACCACCAGAATCACCACATCAGTCGCCTTGGCACCGCGCGCCCGCATTGCAGTAAACGCTTCGTGGCCCGGAGTATCGAGGAAAGTCACCATACCGCGTGGAGTTTCTACATGGTAGGCGCCGATATGCTGCGTAATGCCACCGGCTTCACCCGAAGCCACACGGCTACGGCGAATGTAATCCAGCAAAGAGGTCTTGCCATGGTCAACGTGGCCCATGACAGTCACTACCGGCGGACGAGATGCCTGCACCGCTTCGGCATGCTGTGTGTCTTCCAGGAAAGCCTCGGGGTCGTTAGCCGCAGCCGCCTTGGCAACATGGCCCATCTCCTCCACCAGGATAATCGCCGTTTCCTGATCAAGTACCTGGTTGATCGTCACCATCATGCCCATATTCATGAGTGCCTTGATAACTTCACTAGCCTTGACTGCCATCTTGTGTGCCAGGTCGGCGACAGAAATGGTTTCCGGCACAAGCACTTCATGCACTATTGGTTCTGTAGGTGCTGTAAAGGCGTGTTGCTGGTCGTCATTATCCTTGTGCTTGTTTTTGCTTTTGTGGGCACGCCAGCCTTGACCGATGCCGACATCGTTGCGGGTCTTGATAGTACGGCGCTTGTTATTTGCATCCGCCCACTCCTTGCCGGTACTACCCTTACCCTTTTTGCCGGACCTGTCCTCTTCCTTTTGACCTTCCTTGGCGGCGGGCTTGTGCAGGGTACCTTCGGAAAGCTTGGTGTTGGCCGCAGCTTCAGCCACCTTCCTGGCTTCTTCCTGTTGCTTCTTGAGCTCCAGTTCCTGCTTCTTGCGGATGTCTTCGGACTGCCGCGCCATCAATTCAGCGTGGCGCATGGCTTCCTGTTCGCGCTTGGCAATCTGCTCGGGGTCGATATGGCTTTTGGTCGGTTTGGCTGCAGGCACTGGTGCCACTTCCGACGTCGGCTCCACCTGTGGTAGTGGTTCTGGCTCTGGCTCTGGCACTGGCACTGGAACGGGGGCAGGAGTTTCCACCACCTCTGGCGGCGGCTCAGCAACAACTTGTGGAGCAAGTTCCTCTGTAAAATCACGACGCACCAGAACACGCTTCTTGCGGACTTCCACTTGAATGGTACGCGCCTTGCCGGTGCTGTCGGATTTCTTGATCTCCGTGACCTGCTTGCGCGTCAGCGTGATCTTGTTTTTCGGAGCCTGGGCACCATGTTCCTTGCGTAGATATTCCAGCAGAGACGTTTTATCCTGCTCGGTCAATTTGTCTTCGGGCGTATTCTTGTTCACACCGGCACCCTTGAGCTGCTCCAGCAGAAGCTCTGCTGGTAGCCCTAGCTCACTGGCAAATTGTGCTACGCTTGATTGTGCCATGTATTACTCCGTTTGATTTCTAGGCAAAACTCTTAACTGCTCAGGCAAACCAGGGGGCCCGCGCTGTCATGATCAACTGCTTGGCGCGCTCGGCATCCATGTCGGTAAGCTCAACAAGATCATCCACAGCCAAATCCGCGAGATCTTCCATGGTGGATACGCCATTGGCCGCCAACTGGTGCGCAGTGGCTTCGTCCATACCTTCCATGTTGAGCAGATCCTCTGAAGCTTCTTCTGCCTTTTCTTCCTTGGCGATCGCTTCAGTCAGCAACGCCGCGCGTGCGCGCTTGCGCAGCTCATTGATGGTGTCTTCATCAAAAGCTTCTATTTCGCTCATTTCGGCAATCGGCACATAGGCGATTTCTTCGAGCGTGCTGAAACCTTCCTGAACAAGGATGTCGGCAACTTCTTCGTCTACATCCAGCTTGTCGATAAACAGTTGACGCGTGCTGGTGTATTCTTCTTCGTGCTTCTTGGCTGCTTCTTCTTCCGTGAGGATATTCAGGGTCCAACCAGTCAGTTCGGAAGCCAGGCGCACGTTCTGACCATTCCTGCCAATCGCCTGTGCGAGCTGCTCTTCGTGAACTACCACATCCATGCTATGAGCGTCTTCATCTACCACAATGCTGGAGACTTCAGCTGGCGCCATGGCGTTGATGACGAATTGTGCAGGTTCCATTGACCACAACACGATATCCACGCGCTCTCCGGCCAACTCGCCGGTCACCGCCTGAACACGGGAACCGCGCATTCCAACACAGGTGCCGACCGGATCCAGACGTTGATCGTTGGATTTCACCGCGATCTTGGAGCGCAGACCTGGGTCACGCGCTGCAGCGCGAATCTCGAGCAAACCTTCTTCGATTTCAGGGACTTCAAGTTCGAACAGCTTGGCTAAAAACTCCGGCGCAATACGCGACAGGATCAGTTGCGGGCCTCGCGGGCCACGTTCGATACGTGAGAGGTATGCACGTACGCGGTCGCCCACACGTAGATTTTCCTTGGGAATCATCTGATCGCGAGGTAAAAGCGACTCTATGCGGCCCACTTCGATGATGGCATTGCCTTTTTCCATGCGCTTGATGACACCCGTCACCAAGTGTTCCTTGCGGGCGAGGAAGTCATTAAGAATCTGCTCACGCTCAGCTTCTCGTACTTTTTGCAGAATGACCTGCTTGGCAGCCTGGGCACCAATGCGGCCAAATTCCACTGACTCAAGCGGCTCCTCGATATAGTCGCCTTCGATCAGGTCTGCATTATTCTTCTGAGCTTCACTGATTGCCGTCTGCGCTGCAGTATTTTCAACCAGCTCATCTGCCACAATCTGCCAGCGGCGGAAGGATTTGTATTCGCCATTTTCCCGGTCGATTTCCACGCGAACATCAGCCTCTTCCGTAAACCGCTTTTTGGTAGCGGAAGCCAAGGCCAGCTCAAGAGCAGTAAAAATGATGTCCTTGCCCACGTTTTTTTCGTGAGCCAGTGCATCAACCAGCAACAATATTTCGCGACTCATCTCAACCTCCGCCTATATACGTGTTAAAACTCAGGGGCCAGTCGTGCCTTATCGATGTTGGACAATGCAATTGTCTCAATTGCGCCCTCACACTCAAGCAACACAGACTCCTGCTCCATACCACGCAGAATGCCAATAAAATTCTTCCTGGCTGCCACCGGAATGCGCAGTTTGATCTGCGCCCGTTCACCGGTGAAACGCACAAAATCCTTTTCTTTCCTGAGCACCCTATCGAGGCCGGGCGACGATACTTCCAGCCTGTCATAGTCAATGTCATGCTCTACCGCTAGTAGATTACTCAGCTGGTTGCTTACAAGCACGCAATCATCAATATTGATGCCTTCGGGCTTGTCAATGAACAACCGAAGCAACTTACCGCGGTTTGAGATCTCAAGATCAACCAGCTCATAACCCAGCTGGGTTACTGTACGGTCCAATAAGCTGTGTAAATCCTGCATCTCTCACCTCAACTCGCAGAAACAAAAAATGGGCGCAATGCCCATCATGTTTTTCGCCATTATATCAACGAATTCAATGAATTGATATGGCCCAGCCATATCTGCTGCAAATACAAAAGCCCTCGATAGAGGGCTTTTGCTGCGCCCTTAGCTGGACGCTTTATAAGAAGCCTGGCGGTGACCTACTTTCGCATGCGAGAAGCATACTATCATTGGCGCAGAT
>Ga0196976_1000122_pt1 | contig 52100 bp, 45 predicted proteins | sample S3v_513CmetaG_FD_148644 | JGI IMG/M metagenome (GOLD analysis project Ga0196976, IMG submission 148644) | Soil microbial communities from Anza Borrego desert, Southern California, United States - S3+v_5-13C | ecosystem: Environmental > Terrestrial > Soil > Desert | place: USA: California... | reverse complement strand
GGACGGCGGGGCGGGGGGCGGGGGGGCTGGCGCTGCTGCTCGATCTGGTGAAGGGGTACGCGGTCGTCGTGCTGGCGCGGTGGGTGGTGGCGCAGCCGGGGTGGCCGTTCCGGCCGGGGGTGCAGGCGTGGGAGTCGCGGGAGATGTGGATCGCGCTGGCCGGGCTGGTGGCGGTGCTCGCGCACATGTTCCCGGTGTGGCTGCGCTTTCATGGCGGGAAGGGGGTAGCCACGGCCGCGGGCGTGATCCTGGCGCTCGATCCGCGCGTATTCGCGGCCTCGGTGCTCGTCTTCGCCATCGTGGTGCTGCTGTCGCGAATGGTCTCCCTCGGGTCGATCGTCACGGCGGCCACGATTCCGCTGCTGTTCCGCTTCATCGGACAGGCCACGCCGTTCTGGCGGACGGTGGTGAGCATCGGCATCGCCCTGGCCGTCATCCTCAAGCACCACTCGAACATCGCCCGGCTCGCCGGCGGCACGGAGCGGAAGCTCGGCCGCAAGAAGGAGGATGAGTGAGGATCTCGGTCATCGGGGCGGGATCGTTCGGCACGGCCATGGCCGTGGCCGCGGCGCGCGCGGGCAATGAGGTCGTGCTCTGGGCGCACGATCCGGAAGTCGCGCGGACGATCCGCGACACGCGCGAGAATCCCGACTACCTCCGCGGCGTGACGCTCGCGGAGAGCATCCATCCGACCAGCGACCTGGCCGAGGCCGCACAGTTCGCGGAGACGATCTTCATGGTCGTGCCCAGCCATCACTACCGCGAGGTGCTGACGAACATGCGGCCCAGTCTCAACGGCGCGGCGCGCGTGATCTCCGGCACGAAGGGGATTGAGAACGAGTCGCTCGATCCGATGTCCGCGGTGACGAAGGAAGTCCTCGGCGACCGGCTGGCGGCGTTCGCGGTGCTCTCCGGCCCGACGTTCGCCATCGAGACGGCGAAGGGGATTCCCTCCGTGGCCGTGGTGGCGTCGCGCGACCTCGACTTCGCGCAGCAGGTGCAGCACGCCATGTCGTCGCCGTCGTTCCGGCTCTATCACTCGGAGGACGTGACGGGGGTGGAGCTGGCGGGCTCGCTGAAGAACGTGATCGCCATCGCCGCGGGGGTGCTGGAAGGTCTCGGCCTCGGCGCGAATACGAATGCCGCGCTGATCACGCGCGGCCTCCGTGAGATGACCCGCCTCGGCATCGTCCTCGGCGGCACGCTGGAGACCTTCGCGGGACTGGCGGGCATGGGCGACCTGGTGCTGACGTGTACCGGCGCGCTCTCCCGCAACCGCACGGTTGGCGTGCAGCTCGGCAAGGGGCGCACGCTGGAGGACATCCTCCGCGACGCGAAGTTCGTCGCGGAAGGAATCAAGACCACGAAGTCGGCGCAGCAGCTCGCGGAGCGGCATCGCATCGAGATGCCGATTACGACGGAGATGCACCGCGTGCTCTACGAGGGCGAGTCGCCGCGCGAAGGCATCCAGCGGCTCATGACGCGGGCACTGAAGTCCGAGGTGGTGTGACCATGTAGGGCGGGCTTCAGCCCGCCGGGGCTTCAGCCCGCCGGAGCTTCAGCCCGCCGGGGATTCGCGGGCTGAAGCCCGCGCCACATCGGGCGCCGGCAGCGTGTAGAGCCGCAGCCACCCCGCCGTGGCGAAGAGCGCCGCCAGCGAGATCACCATCCCCAGGAACAGCCCCGGCGGACGCGCGTTCGCCGGCATCGGCACGGGCCGCGCGTTCGGCACCTCGTACACGCCGACGGCGGGCGGGGGCGGACCGGCGACGCGCACGGCGCCCGGGACGTCGCCGCGGCTCAGCACCCAGCGCACACCGAGGCTGCCCAGGCGCTCCACTTCCTGCGGCGCGAGGACGGGGTTGAACGTGTGCAGGAGCGCGTCGTAGCCGCGCGGCAGGAGCTGCTCGACGCGCTGCTTCGTGTTCAGCGCGTCGTACGAGATCGCGTCGCGCACGCCGTAGAGCGTCGACAGGTTCGCGGGGAAGACTTCGAAATGCTCGGCGAGGAGGAACTGCCGCGCGGGGTCGCGCAGGCGGATCTCGCGGATGACGTCGGGCTCCGCCGGCACGGCCGTCATCGGCACGGCCGGATTGAAGCCGGCGCCGAACGCGATGAGCTCTCCCGCGGCGGCGAGGGTCAGGAGCGCGCCGCGCCGGCGCAGCGGCAGCGCGAGCGCGAGGCCGGCGAGCAGCCAGCAGGCGCCGGGAAGCGCGAGGCGGCGGAACGCGGTCAGCCCCGCGGCGGAGAGGTAATAGCCGAGGCGCTGTTCGTAGACCGCGGCGGCCTGGCGGAGATGCCCGCGCTCGCGCAGCGCCTCGATCCCGCCGCGCGCGACGCTGGAGATCGTGCGCGGCGACACGAGCGGGATCAGTCCGCCCGCGAACGCGAGCAGGCCGGCCACGGCCACGACGGTGCCGATCTTCCGCCGCTGCCGCGAGGCGAGCACCCACATCGCCGGCCCCGCGGCCATCGACCCGAAGAGGACGAAGAGGGCCACGAAGTACTCCAGCGTCAGCACGCGCAGCACCGGGACGTGCTTCGCCACCGCCCACACGCCCGGCGGGTACCACGACAGCACGAGCGCTGCGGTGCCGACGATCAAACCGCGCCGCAGCGACGGCGAGAGCTCGCGCCAGGCCAGGACGATGGCCAGCAGCACGATGGCGCCGATGAAGCCTCCCGCGCGGAGGTTGAAGTTCTCCGCGTGCGGCGGCACGGCGGTCAGATCGAGCTCGCCGCGCATCGGGCTGCCGAGGATGCCGGGCAGCACCTGCGAGACGACGCCCCAGATGCGGAACGGGTGGGCGATGCGCGGCCGCAGCACCTCGGCGTAGCTGTTGCCGAGGAGCGAGAGGAACGGCGCGAGCTGCACGGCCAGGAGGAGAAAGCCGAGGGCCGCGCCGACGGTCGAGGGGACGATCGCCGCCAGGCCGAAGTCGCGGCGCTTCTCCGCTTCCCAGGCCAGGAAGATCCAGATCCCCACCACGCCGAGGAACAGCGTCTCGGGATGACCCCCGGCGGTGCAGAGCGCGGCGAGGAGCACCACCAGCGCGGCGTTGTGAAGGGAGGGGTGCTTCATCAGCCGCAGCGCCGCGGCGGCCAGTCCGGCCAGCAGCGTGAAGACGCCGGTGATCGGGTAGAGCAGCCAGCAGATCGTGTAGCCGGCGGTGGCGTAGACCAGGCCGGAGAAGATCGCCTGCGGCCGCGGCACGTCGAGCTCGCGCGCGAGCCAGTACGCGCAGAGCATCGCCGCGAGCAGCTTGAGGATGCCCATGATGGCCCACCCATCGAGCCCGAAGAGGAGGCGCGGCCAGATGAAGGGGGAGAAGAGCGCGGTCTGCGGATTGGCGAAGAGCGGGCCGCCGTCGCCCGCCCAGCGATTCGTCCACGGCCATTCGCCCGCGGCGGCGAGGCGGAGGATCTCGGTGTCCCACGGCACGAACTGCACGATCACGTCGGCGAGGAGCGTGTTGGAGACGCGCACGCGGCGGGTCGGGTCCTGCTTCCAGGCGTCGAAGTCGAGGGGGATGTCGAGCGGGGCGAAGGTGCGGCCGGGAAGCAGGCCCGGCCCGGCGTAGAGCAGGGCGATTCCGAGGAAGATCAGGACGGCGCGGCGCATGTGCTAAGTGATCTTACATCAGTGAGTTACCGCTGGCTTCCGCATTGCAATATTGGAGGGTGTGGAGGACTCACAATGCTGAACCTGATCAAACAGTTTCTGACGTTCCGCTTCGCGCAGACGTCGGCTCGCGGCGCAATGCGCATGTTCGGTTTCGGGAAGATCGCGGCGATCGTCGGGATCGTCAGCGGCGCCCGTGCTCTCTGGAAGTACCGCCAGACCCATCGGCACGCGTAAGTTTCGACAAAGGGCGGGCTGAAGCCCGCCCTTCGTACGTTACGATGGCGCGGCATGCACCGGCAGAACCTCGGCGAGATGCTCGTCGCGGCCAACCTGATCGACGAAGTGCAGATGCAGATTGCGCTCGCCGAACAGAAGCAGACAGGGAAGCGGTTCGGATCGACGCTCGTCGAGTTGAAGTTCATCGACGAGAACGTGCTCGCCGCCTTTCTGTCGAAGCAGATCGACATCCCCTGCATCAGCCTGCTGCACGTCGACATCCCCAGGAAAGTCCTGCGCAAGCTCTCGCGCATCCATGCCCTGACGTACAAGGCCGTCCCGGTGCGTGTGGACAGCGACCGCCTGGAAGTGGCCATGGTCGACCCGACGGACGTGGAAGTGCTGGACAAGCTGGAAAAGGCGATCGGGATGACGGTCACGCCGCTGATCGCGCCGGAGAGCTCGATCCGCACGATGATCGAGCGCTGCTATCCGGAGGAGCGCGATCCCGAGTCGACGCTCAGCGGGCGCCAGCGCCCGCCGCGCAACGCGCCCGCCGATCCGGTCTTCTGGGACATCGTGGCGGAGATGGAGAGCGGCGATCTCGACGAGCGGCTCACGCGCATCGAGACCAAGCTGGAACAGGTGTGGGTGCTGCTGGAGAAGATCCTCCGGAACGTCGAGTCCCGTGAAGGGGTGCACCGTTCGTAAGCGGGGCGCGCTCCAGTCCCCTCTCCCCTTTGGGGAGAGGGCCAGGGTGAGGGGACGTGCATCGATGGAGGCGTTACCCCTCACCCTGACCCTCTCCCCAAAGGGGAGAGGGGACTGTTGGGAACGTGCCGTCGTACCGCATTCGATCCTCCTCGATTTCCACGGTTTCGCAGCAGGCGGGTGCTGATGTCGGCCGAATCCCTGCTGCAGGACTTCGGCTACCTGGCGGTTTTCCTGGGGACGTTCCTCGAGGGGGAGGCCATCCTGATCGCGGCGGGCTTCTTCGCCTCGCGCGGCTACCTCGACCCGATGGCCGTGTTCGTGGTGGCCTTCGCCGGCGCCTACGCGGGACACATCTTCTGGTTCTGGCTCGGGCGCGTGCACGGCGTGCGGCTGCTGGACCGCTTCCCGCGCATGAAGCGCCACTTCGGCAAGGGCATCCGCGTGTTCGAGCGCTACGGGGCCGCGGCGATCATCCTCACGCAATGGATCTACGGGCTGCGCATCACCTGCGCGGTGATCATCGGCATGTCGCGCATCGGCCTGGTGAAGTTCTTCATCTACCAGGCGGTGAGCTGCGGGCTGTGGGCGGCCGTCATCACCGCGGCGGGCTACTACTTCGGCCGCGCCATCGAGAGCGTCCTCGGGCGCGTCGAGCACATGGAAAAGTACGCGCTCCTCTTCATCGCGGTGATTGCGGTCGGCTTCTGGCTGTGGCATCGCTGGAAAGAAGGGCGTGAAGACGCGGAGGCCTGATCAGAAACGTGCGGCGGTGATGACGAACGCCTGCTGCGACTCGTAGCGGCTCGTACTGTGGTGCGACATGAGCACGAGGCGCGTCATCACCTGGCGCTTGCGCGCGGGGCCGGTGATCTTCACCTCGAACCCGGACGGAAAGCCGGGCTTGCCGTTGATCGGCTGCGCGAACGTGCGAATGGGCGTGGGAATCGGGTACGGCTGTGCGGGTGAGTTGGGGACGAACGCGACCGAGTACGGCATGCGCCCGGTGATGCGTCCGCCCCGCAGCCCGCGCAGGAGCGTGCGCGAGCTGACGATGGGGATGGTCACGCTGTTGACGGCGTTGTTGAACCGGCCGTCGGTGGCTTGCGCCAGCTCGTAGAACGAGCTGTTGACCGGCTGGCCGGGGTTCCACGCGCGCTGCATCCCCGCGGCGATCAGCCGCGGCACGATGCGCGTGGTGGCGAAGTCGCTCAGCGCCTCGAGCTGGAAGTAGTCGGCGTATTCGGCGCTCGTGCTGAGGTGCAGGTCGAGCGTCATGCCGCTGCCGGAGAACGACGGTGCGGCCGCGCGGATGAGGTGGACGTACTCGAATTGATAGCGGTCGGCCAGGAACTCCACCTGCGGCGTGCCGCCGTTGTTGTCGTGGTCGTACATGACGCTGAGCGGCGGGAGCTGCCGCGCCAGGAGGAGCGAGTTGCCGGTGAAGCGTTTGTCCGCCGGGTCGGGCAGGATCGTGCCGCTCGACGGCTGAAAGAGGGGGAGAAACGAGTCGGGCCAGACCGTGACCCCGGCCGGCATCGTCAGCGCCGCGCGGTACGCGGCCCCCGCGGTGTTCTCCTCGAAGGCCACGCGCGTCTGCATGATCTCGGTCTGCAGCGAGTTGATGGCGCGCTGGCTCATCACCGCCAGGTCGTTGTGGCTCTCGGTGAAGAGCGACGTGCGCATCGTCTCGTCGATCATCTGGTAGCAGACCAGCAGCATCACCACCACGATGACGATCGTCACCAGCACCTCGACCAGGGAGAACCCTTTCTGCTGCATCACGACCTCTTGATGAACGCGCGGTACTGGTGGAAGGAGTAGTGCAGCGGGATCTCGTCGCGGTAGGCCTCGACGCGCAGCACGTAGTTCCCTTTCGGGAAGCTGCCCGCCGGCGTCGGCAGCGTGTAGCTCGTACCGCTCTGCAGGTACTCGCCGGCCGGACGGACGCCGGGCGTGGCCGGCGTGTCGTCCTTCATGTGCAGCCAGCTCCGGCCGTTGTCGCGGCTGTAGAGCAGCGCGTAGCGCACGGGCGTGTCCTCGCTGAAGTCGTTCGGATAGGCGGGCGTGTACGGCAGGCCGTCCCAGCGCCTCCACGTGCGGTCCCAGGTGATGCTGATCGAGCCGGGATCGACGATGTCGATCTCGTCGTTCGGGGTGAGGATGCTGACGCGCGGCAGCTCGCGCACGCGCGCGGCGGCCGGCCTTCCGGAGATGCTGTAGCGCCCCGAGGCGAGGAAACTCTGGATCAGGCTGAGGAACGACCAGCGGGCCATGAAGGCCACGCCCGACTCCCCGGCCGGGGAGAGGCCGTTCACCACGACGAACGCCGCCTGATTGCCGTCGCGCATGGCCAGGAGCGCGCTGCCCGGCATGTTGGTCGTGTGCGTGTAGAACTCCGACAGCGGCGTCAGCTCCGTCGGCGCGCCGTAGGCGTTCTGGAGGAAGTGGTCGGGGTTCATCGACGTATCGTTCACGTCGATGTCGAACGGACGGTTGTTGTCGATCGACGACGGCATCGGCAGGCGGTACGAATCGGCGATCTCCTGTCCCTGCGCGGCCAGGTTGCCGGTCGAGCCGTCCTGATAGCGGTGATGGAAGGTCGAGCTGGCACGGCCGCTCCAGAAGAAGGTCGTGCTCCCCTCTTCCTGCGGACGGCGCACGGCATTCTGGAGCTGCGTGCCGGCCGGCAGACGCGTGCCGATCGCGTCGCGCCGCACCCGCGAGAATGTGTTCGGCCCGAAGCCGGTGGGGAGATTGCCGGTCGCGCTCCACGTCCCCCAGGCGTGGTCGGGCCACAGCTCGCCGAGCCAGTGCATCGACCACCAGTAGTCGGCCGCGAACGAATTCTCGCGGATGTACTTCACGCCGCCGTTGTTCTCATTGGTGATCGACTGCTCGTTGAGCGCGCCGTTGTTTCCGGTGAACGGCCGCGCGGAGACGGCGATGCTGTTCGGGAAGCCGTTCGCCGCGTCGTAGCCGATCTCGCCGCCGATGCCGACGTAGTAGTACGAGAAGCCGGTCAGGGTCGTGTACACGGCGTTGGCCCGCATCACCGCGGAGCGGAGGATCTGGTAGATGCGCGGCACGTCGATCTCCAGGTGGCCGCTGCGGGTGTTCCAGCCGTCGTTGTTCGGGTCGCCGTCCGCGGGATAGTTCTTCACGCCGAACCAGTTGCCGCTGAACGGCGGCCCCTCGTACGACCATCCCGGCCACGAGGCCGCGGCGTTCGTTCCGCCGGCCTGGAAGTCGTCGAAATAGCGGTTGTAGCCCATCCCCAGCGCGTCGCCGCGCACGCGTCCCGACCCGGCGTGCGGCAGCTTGAGGTCGAAGTAAGGACAGTGGCGCGGGTCGCCGAGGAGCTGGAAACGCTCGGTGAGCGGCAGGTGCGGCGGGTTGGCCGCGTCGCCGAACAGCCACGTGTCGCTGCCGCGCCAGACGTACGTGCGCGAGACGTTCGGGTAGTCCGTCTCGGCGCTGCCGATGCGCGTCTCGACGGTCACCACCGCGTCCTTGGGCAGTTTGATGGAGGGAATGGTGATCACCCAGCGCGCAGTGTTCTTCGGGGTGGTGCCGGACGACGCCAGGTTCACCGAGAACGGCGGCGGCGAGGTCGAGTCGGGGAGGTCCTCCAGCGGCGCGGGGATGTACTCGAGCGCGTAGAGGCGCGCGCCGGCGTCGAGGCCCCCCTTGTCGCACGGATCCTTGTCCTGCGCGCAGGGCGCCTTCAGCGGCGAGTTGTAGAGGCGGATGATCGTGTCGGAGCCGCTCTGGGTCGAGGAGTACCACATGGCCGTCTCGCCGCTCGTCGGCTGCGCGGCCGTGGCCGGCGCGGTGAAGGAGTAGTGATCGGGCTGCCCGTCGGCGTCGAAGTCGACACCGCCGGTGTAGGCCGCGATCTCGCCCGGGGCGGGAGTCCAGGAGATGCCGCGCAGCGTGATGGTGATGGGCGTCGGGGCGCCTCCCTGCCCGAGGAACTCGGGGACCGTGTGCGGAGCGGCGGGATTCACGTGATACGAGTAGACGCGCAGCGTGACCGGGTCGCCGTTGCCGGAGCGCAGTTGCTGCGGATGCGTGACCGCGCGGACCCACGGCGCCGCGGCCGGGCTCTTGGCCGCGTCCGAGTAATTGCGCAGCGGCGGGAAGGGGAACAGCTCGCCGTGCAGGTTGATCACGATGGCGTTGCGGTAGAGGTCCGGACGCATGTACATGTCGTCCAGCAGCAGCCGCAGCGTCGGCGCGTCCGCGCTCTCGAGCTTCGCCGCCACGCGCTGCTCGAAGAGGGCCCGCTCCTCGGGATAGCGCATGCCGTGGTTGTACTGGTCGGCCAGCGCGTAGGGGAGCGGGTTCGTGTCGCTCGGTCCGTTCACGAGCGTCCCGTCCACCGAGATGCGCGCGTTGAAGAAGGCCGGCGGGTAGTACTTCTCCACCGCCGAGCCCGCGGGGAGGCGGCCCGGATAGAAGTAGACGCCCGGGACCGGCGCCGTCGACTCCGCGGTGTCGTTCACGTACGGCGTGTAGAGCGGATCGCGTCCGTACGACAGCTTGCGGACCCAGTGTCTGCGGAACTCCAGGCCGGGATGCCTGGCCTCCAGGTCGGCGATCGCTCCCTCGACGAACGGCACGATGTTCTGCATGTACAGCCACCAGCCGGGCACGTTCTCGATGGCGATGAGATAGACGTCGTACACCTGCGTCGGCGGCATGTTCTGCGGGATGGTGCTCAGCACGCCCGCCACCTCGGCCAGCACGCGCACGCCGCCGGCGTCGTTCACGTACACCTTGACGTTGACCAGGCGGACGTCGTTCGCGCCGCGCACGCGCTGCACGCTGATGCGCCGCTGGAAGAGCCACTGGCCGCCGGCCATGCGGTTGCCGCTGGTCGGATGGGCCGGATTGTCGATTCCCTTCTGGACGGTCAGGAGGGGCTGGTTGGTGGTGCCGTCGTCGAAGTCGTCGAGCACGACCTCGGTCGCGCCGCTCTCGGTCTGCACGACCGCGCGCAGCTCCTCGAGCATCGAGATCGCCTTCTGCGTGGCGAACTGCTTGTTGAGGTTGTCCTGCGTGCGGCGCAGGACCGTCGTCACCATCGTCGTGGAGAAGGCGATGATGATCCCGACGATGGCCATGGCCACCAGGGTCTCGATCAGGGTCATGCCGCGCTGGTTTCTCATTGCAGTGCCGTCCCGCCGCCGACCACCCAAGGGCTGCGGCTGAAGAGGTAGTTGCCCATCTGCTGGCGGATCTGCGCGAGGATGGCCGCGTCGTAGTGGATCTCCGCGACGTCCGAGCCCCCCAGCAGGTGCGCGTTGCCGTTGGCGATGACGGTGCCGTTGATGATCCCCGGGGGGCTGAACTGGAAGTTCCCCTGCACCCAGACCACCCCGCCGTAGAAGGCGTTCGACTGCGAGTTGCAGATCAGGTTGCCGAGTACCACCAGGATGCCGCTCCCCCGCAGCGGGCGTCCGGCATGGAAGGTGGCGTTGCCGCGGATGACCACGAGCGACATGTCCGGAAGGGGATTCGGGAGCTGCGACTCGTCGTCGACGACGAGGTCCGCCATCGCCACCAGCTCGTTCAGCGTCACGCCGAAGATCTGGTCGAGGGCGAACGAGTTGTTCGTCGACTGCAGCCTCGGATTGCCGGAGATCGTGCCGTTGCCGAGCGGCGCCCCGCTGTTCGGCGCGTGGGCCACGCCGATGCCGGTCGTCCCGCCGCGGATGCGCGACGGTTGCGTGACGTTGACGCTGGCTGCATTGAGCGCGCAGAGCGCCGCGGCCGCCGGCGGGTTGAGGCCGAGCCGCTGGATGTCCACGCGCATGGTGCGCCGCGCCAGGACCCGGTTCGGCGAGACGTCCGGAGCGGCCGCCGCGTCGTTGCGGACGTAGACGATCCCCTCGGAGTCGAGCTGCCAGATCGTCCCCGGCTGCGGCTTGCCGCGCCGCGCGCTGACGTCGACCACGCTCGCCCGGCGCAGCTCGTACCGCCCCCAGACCCGCCCCGTGCTGTTGATCTCGAACGAGCGGACGATGCCCGTGGCCGGCACCTCCGAGTCGTACGCCAGCGGGTTGTGCCGCGGCATGTGGATGCAGGCCGCGCCGTCGGCCACCGGATTGAAATTCGTGACCGGCTGCACCTGCTGGCGCACGAACCACGACAGGCCGTCGGTGAGACCGGCGCTGGCCGCGTTCGTGGCGTGCCCCTGCACCGACAGTTGCCGCGCCAGCGCCAGGCCGGAGGTCTGCAGCATGACCAGCAGCGTCATCAACAGGAGCAGGATCAGGGTGCAGGCGAAGATGGCCATGACCAGCGCCGCCCCGCGCTCGTTCCTGTTTCTTCGTCGTCGCGACATGAAGACACACCTTTCCCATGTCTGCCCCGGAGGGCTTCGGTGCGAGTGGACTTGGGGCGAGAAAAGAAAAAGGGGCTCTACGCCCCTTTGTTGGTACTCGCCGTACCGCGTTGTTTTGTGCTCTGGATCACAAGTTAATGCGTCCGCCCTGGCTCCGAGGTGATGGAGCCGTCATAGCGACGCAAAATGTGAAGGGTGGAAAGAATCGACTTTGGAAAGTGCCTCAGAAGCGCGGCGGCTTCTGGGTTTCCTGCGGCTCGAGCTCCTCGGCGTCGTAGAGCCCTTCCTCGGCCGCGGCGGCGGCAGCGGCAGCGGCCTGCTCCTTCGTCTCGGCCGCCTTCTGCTGCTTGGCCGCTTCCGCGGCCTGACGGCGCTTCTCCGCCTCGCGCTGCTGCTGGTGGAGCATCTCCGGCGTGGGACGGACCGGTTCTTTCGACGTGGCGAAGGCAGGCTGCTTGGCGGTGGTGGTGACGTGCGCGCCGGCGCCGGACTTGTTCAGCGTCTCGTTGGTGATGACGATGGTCGTGGCCTTGCGCCCCTTGCGGTTGGCGCGCTTGGCGGCGGCGACCATGGGGGAGTCGCTGGCCGTGACCACGGGAGCCGGGGCGGCAGTGGCCTCGGCGGCCGGCTTCTTTGCGGCGTCGTCGGCGGATGCCGCTCCACCGAGACCGAGGGCCAGGACGATCGTCAGAATGCGCTTCATGAAACGTGTAATGTGACACCGAACCGCCACAATTTCCGGTGCGCCCCGAATCTTGCAGCGGTCGAGGCCTGAATGTCACCTGAATCCCTGCTGCAGGACTTCGGCTACCTGGCGGTTTTTCTGGGGACGTTCCTGGAGGGCGAGGCCATCCTGATCGCGGCGGGCTTCTTCGCCTCGCGCGGCTACCTCGACCCGATGGCCGTGTTCGTGGCGGCCTTCGCCGGCGCCTACGCGGGACACATCTTCTGGTTCTGGCTCGGGCGCGTGCACGGCGTGCGGCTGCTGGACCGCTTCCCGCGCATGAAGCGCCACTTCGGCAAGGGCATCCGCGTGTTCGAGCGCTACGGGGCGGCGGCGATCATCCTCACGCAATGGATCTACGGGCTGCGCATCACCTGCGCGGTGATCATCGGCATGTCGCGCATCGGCCTGGTGAAGTTCTTCATCTACCAGGCGGTGAGCTGCGGGCTGTGGGCGGCGGTCATCACCGCGGCGGGATACTATTTCGGCCGCGCCATCGAGAGCGTCCTCGGGCGCGTCGAGCACATGGAAAAGTACGCGCTTCTCTTCATTGCGGTGATTGCCATCGGATTCTGGCTGTGGCACCGCTACAAGGAACGGCGCGAGGAGGCAGGAATTTGACATAGATCCTGATATACCGCTACTTTGTTCCATGCTTCCATTCCGTGCGGCCGTTTTCGCGTTGCTCGCCCTGCCACTGTTTGCCGAGCTTCGCCACGGCATCCTCGACGAGACGATCCCCGGGGACGTGCAGGTCCAGTCCGCGGGCGAGAACATGGTGATGATGGTCGTCGACTCGCGTGCCTCGGGCCAGCCGGACGGCGTCGGCGACTTTATCCTCACCCTGCGCGCCGAGACTCCGTTCGACGAGCGCTTCGCATTTCGCATCCAGGGCGCGTCAGTGGTCATTCGCGCGAATCGCGTCATGGCCTTCGCCCCCGACCGGAAGCTGGCGGTCGTTTTCGAGCACGACGCGAACTGCCCCGACTGCGACTACGGAAGGTCGAAGGTGCTGCGTTACACGGGATTCGAAGTGCGGCGGCTGAATGGCGACGCCCGCTGGCCGCGCCTCGCGCCACGACGTGCGGACGTCATCGAGGATGACGCAACGAAGCCGAAACGCGTAGTGAAGACCGAACGCGCTCCCGGGATTTCGACGAACGAGACAAATTTTTACTACGAGCCGGTGGAGTACTGGGACCCGTGCGAGGACGAGTTCTACGAATCGCCTTTCTGCGGTCCGGGAGCCGGAGGGCTGAAGCCGGCGAAAACGTGTGCGGCGGGAGGTGTGGGCTCCACGTCCTGCTCGCTCACCGGCTGCGTCACGTCGTACGGCTCGTCGGCGGGCTGCTCGACCAGTTGCTCCGCGGGTTACTACTCCTGCTGCTACTGCAGCGACAGCGGCGCGCACTGCGGTTGCTACAAACAGTGAGTGGAGCGGCGGGCTGATGCCCGCCGCTCCACGAGAGGGTTACTTCAGCTTCTTCTGTTCCGGCATGCCGGTGCCCCAGTAGTGCTGATCGAACCACTGAGAGTAGTCCTTCTGCGTGATGAACTGGAGCATGCCCGCCACATGCGCGGTCGTGCCGTATTTGAAGTTGAACGTCTTCTGGTAAGACTTGAGGAACGTGTAGAACTTCTCGTCGCCCAGCTCCGCGTGAAGCTGCGCGATGAGGTACGCGCCCTTGTCGTAGACGAGCCACGTGCGCGACCGTCCCGCAACCACCGGGTCGCCGGCCAGACGGTTGGCCATGGCGATGGACGACGTGGCCGTGGCCGCGCTGGCGCTGCCCTTCCAGTCATTCATGATCGCGTTGAAGGCGCTGCGACCCTTCATCTTGTTCATGAGCAGCCCCGCGCAGTACTCCGCGAACGACTCGGTCAGCCACTGCTCGTGGCCGGAGGGCATCTTCACCGCGTGCCCCCACCACTGGTGCGCGATCTCGTGCGCGTAAACCTTGTTCGCATGCTTGGACATGGCCTGGTTATCGAGGTCCTCGTGCGGGTTGAACGCGGCGTCGGTGATGAACATCGTTCCCGGAGGCGCCTGGCCGCCGTTGAATTCGTCGATCTCGATGATGTTGAACTCCGTGAAGGGGAACGGCCCGAGGAAGACCTCGTAGAAGTCAATCATCTGGTGGGCGAGGTTCGCCAGCTTCTTGAACGCCATCTGATCGTTCTGGCCGTAGGAGGCGACGCGCACGGTCAGGCCGTCGCGCACGGTCTCGCCGAAGTAGTACTTCCCTCCCTGCAGCGACGCGAACTGCACCGGCTTGTCGATCTTCGTCTCGACGAGGTTGTAGTCGCCCTCCTCGGTGCGGCGGATGGTGGTGCCGGGCGAGATCACGTGGAACGGCTTCTTCACGCGCGAGACCGCGTGGAACGTGTAGTACTGCTCGCCCAGCTCCGGCTGCGGGAACCAGGGGAAGACGCCGAGCTGCCAGACCTTGTCGCCGACGCCGGTGGAGCCGAAGAGGAAGTCGCCGTCGACAGCGAGCTTCCACGACGCCGTGCCGTTCACCGGGACGTGCGCAGGCGTGGCCACGATGAGCTGGTCGTTGCGGTGGTCGTACTCGAGCGCGTTGCCGGCGGCGTCGGCGATGCTGCGCAGGTTGAACTTGCGCTCATCGTTCACGCCCACGATGAGGTCGTTGAAAAGGTCGAAGCGGAACACGCGCCGCGGCGTGTTCATCGGCACGACGGTCTGCGTCATCGTGTACTTCACGTCCTTCTTGTCGGAGGCCGTGAGGTCGAGGTCGACCCCGGCGAGCAGGAAGTTCTGCACCGAGTACGTCTTCCAATCGCGATTGATGAGCTGCTCGGAGAGCGACTCGCGATAGAGTCGGCCTTGGGCGATGCGGTTCGGCGTGTACGGCGCGGAAAGCTTCTCCAGCGACTCGGTGTGACGGAGCACGTCGTCGTAGATGTAGATCGCCGGCTCCTTGCCGCCGCGGATCTGCGCCATGGTCAGATCGCCTTTCGGGTTGTCGAGCACCTTCATGGCATAAAGGTGCACGAACGGCGCGCCCTGGTCCTTGGCGAAGTATTCCTTGAACTGGCGGAACTTGTCGTCGACCGAGATCGTGCCGCTCGCGGCGAGCTCCGGCAGCTTGCCCGGGCTGATGTAGAGCAGCTCGTGGAACGAGTCGCCGACGACGACGGCGCCATCGCGCTCCGTCGCGTTGAGGCCCGTCACGCGCTTGACGTTCCCCTTCACCACCGCCGCCTCGACCGGATCCTTCGACACGTACTCGTACGTGCCCTGGCCGGTGAAGAAGAGGCCGATGATGTTGTCGCCCGCGATGACGGGCGTAGCCGATCCCGAGGCGAGGGTGAAGGTCATGTGACCGGATGCCAGCTTGACGTTGCTGACGGGCGACGACGCGCCGAGCGTCATGCCGTCATAGGCGGCGACCGTGGCTTTGAGCGACTCGGCCGCCGAGAGCGGAGACACGAGGACCGCAACAGCAATCAGCGCTAGTGCGTGGATTCGTTTCATGAAGACTCCTCGAGGTTGTATTGAACCGAGGGTCAATACGCGCGAAGAGCCCGATTTGTTTCTTCAGCCCTCGTAGGCCTTCTGCTCGAGCTCGGCCTGGGCCGCCGCGAGGCGCGCCACGGGCACGCGATACGGCGAGCACGACACGTAGTCGAGGCCGCAGGAGCGGAAGAAGCGGATCGACGCCGGATCGCCGCCGTGCTCTCCGCAGACGCCGACCTTCAGCGTCGCATTCGCGCCGCGTCCGCGCTCGGTGCCGAGGCGCACGAGCTGCCCGACGCCTTCCTGGTCGATCGACTCGAACGGATCGCGCGGGAGGATCTTCTTCTCGACGTAATCGGGAAGGAACGTCCCGGCGTCGTCGCGCGAGTAGCCGAAGGTCATCTGCGTGAGGTCGTTCGTGCCGAAGGAGAAGAACTCCGCCGTCGCGCCGAGCTGGTCGGCGATGAGTGCCGCGCGCGGGATCTCGATCATCGTGCCGACGAGGTACTCCACCTGCACGTGGTTCTCCGCCATGACGGCGCGCGCCACGCGATGGGTCATGTCGGTGGTGAGCTGCAGCTCCTTCACGGTCCCGACCAGCGGAATCATGACCTCGGGGCGCACGTCGACGCCTTCCTTCTTCAGCTTGCACGCGGCCTGGAAGATGGCGCGCACCTGCATCTCGTAGATCTCGGGATAGGTGATGCCGAGGCGGCAGCCGCGGTGGCCGAGCATCGGGTTCGTCTCGTGGAGCTGATTCACCTTGTTGCGCAGCTCGACGAAGCCCCAGTTCATCTCGCGCGCGACCGACGAGATCTGGGCCTCGGTCTGCGGCAGGAACTCGTGCAGCGGCGGGTCGAGCAGGCGCACGGTCACGGGCATGCCCGCCAGCTCGCGGAAGATCCCCTCGAAGTCGCCGGCCTGGAACGGCAGCAGCTCGTCGAGCGCCCTGCGGCGCCCCGCCTCGTTGCGGGCGAGGATCATCTCGCGCACTTTCAGCACGCGCTCCTCGGCGAAGAACATGTGCTCCGTGCGGCAGAGGCCGATGCCGTGCGCGCCGAAGAGCCGCGCCACGCGCGCGTCGTTCGGCGTGTCGGCGTTGGTGCGGATGCCGAGGGTGCGGATCTCGTCCGCCCACTTCAGCAGGCGGTCGAAGTTGCGGTAGGTCTCGGAGTCCTCGGGCTTCATCGAGCCCTCGAGGAGCACCTGCACGACCTCCGACGGCCGCGTGGCCAGCTTGCCGCCGATCACCTCGCCGGTCGTGCCGTCGATCGACACCCAGTCGCCTTCTTCGAGCGGCTCGTGTCCCTCGCTGCGCAACTCCCCCTTGGCGTAGTCGACCTTCAGCGCGCCCGCGCCGACCACGCACGGACGCCCCATGCCGCGCGCGACGACGGCCGCGTGCGACGTGAGCCCGCCGCGGGTGGTGAGGATGCCGGCCGCGCTGTGCATGCCGGCGATGTCTTCCGGCGACGTCTCCACGCGCACGAGGATGACCGGCCCGTCCTTGGCCATCGACACCGCGTGCTCGGCGTTGAAGGCGATGCGGCCCGCGGCCGCGCCGGGACCGGCGGGGAGTCCGCGGCCGAGGAGGCGGCCGCCCGCGAGCATCTTTTCCTTTTCGGCGGCGTCGAACACCGGCGCGAGCATCTGCGTGATCTGTCCGGCCTCAACGCGCTCGACCGCTTCCTGCTGCGAGATCAACTGCTCGTCGACCATGTCGCAGGCGATCTGCACCGCCGCGAAGCCGGTGCGCTTGCCCGTGCGCGTCTGGAGCAGGTAGAGCTTCCGCGACTGGATCGTGAACTCGATGTCCTGCATGTCGCGGTAGTGCGCTTCGAGCTTCTTGTAGACGTCGACGAGCTGGTCGTAGACGTCGGGCATCGACGTCTGCAGCTCGCTGATGGGCAGCGGCGTGCGGATGCCCGCCACGACGTCCTCGCCCTGCGCGTTCGGGAGGTACTCGCCGAAGAACTTCTTCTCGCCGGTGGAGGGGTTGCGCGTGAAGGCGACGCCGGTGGCGCAGTCGTCGCCCATGTTGCCGAAGACCATGGACTGCACGTTGACGGCGGTGCCCCAGTCGTCGGGGATGCCGTTCAGCTTGCGGTAGGTGATGGCGCGCTGGTTGTTCCAGGAGTTGAACACGGCGCCGATGGCGCCCCAGAGCTGGTCGTGGACGTCCTGCGGGAAGTCGCGGTTGCCGCGCTCGCGGACGATGTTCTTGTAGGTGGCCACGAGCTCGCGCAGCGACTCAGCGGGAATCTCGGCGTCGGTCTTCACGCCGGCGCGGTCGCGCAGCGCGTGCAGCTCGTGCTCGAAGTGCTCGCGGTCGATCTCCAGCACGACGTCGGAGTACATCTGGATGAAGCGGCGGTAGGAGTCGAGCGCGAAGCGGTCGTCGCCCGACGAGGCCGCGAGTCCCTGCACCGTCTCGTCGTTCAGGCCGAGGTTGAGGATCGTGTCCATCATGCCGGGCATCGACGCGCGCGCGCCGGAGCGCACGGAGACGAGCAGCGGCTGGTTGCGATCGCCGAACTTGCGCCCGACGGAGGCCTCGACCCGGGCCAGGTTCTCCGCCACGGCCTGCTGCAGCTCGGGCGGATAGGTTTTGTCGTGGTCGTAAAAGTACGTGCAGACGGCGGTGGAGATGGTGAAGCCCGGCGGGACGGGCACGCCGATGTTGGTCATCTCGGCGAGGCCCGCGCCTTTGCCGCCGAGGATCTCTTTCATCTGCGCATTGCCCTCGGCGCGGCCATCGCCGAAGTAATAGACGTACGTCGTCATAGCGGCGGGATTATGTGCCAAAAGAGAGCTCCACGCGGCTGGCAAGTAGCCGCTGGATGGTGGAGCGGAGAATCGGTCCCTGCCAGTTGTTCCCCGCCGCGACGAATTCGATGCGCGACACGTCCACCCCGCGCGCCTGCAGCGCCGCGCGCAGTGAGGCGACGCGCGCCGCGGTGACGCGGCGATTGTCCTCGGCCGTGTCGTACCGCACTTCGTAGCTGGTGATTCTCGCCCGCCGCCCCGCGAGCAGCGGCACGACGGCATCGAGCTGCGCTTTGCTCAGCTCCTCGATGACCTGGCCCTTCGAATCGAAGGCGAGGCCGTAGAGCGGATAGGTCGCCAAATGTAGGGCGGGCTTCAGCCCGCCTCCCCCCGACGAGAGAGGCGGGCTGAAGCCCGCCCTACATTTGTCTCCATACCAGGCGTCGCCGAGCCACTTGATCTCGAACTCCGTGAAGAACCGCAGCCCCGTGAGGTGCCGGCCGTCGGGCGTGCGCGTCAGCACCGCATGTCCCCACGTCGCCCCCTGCTGCCACGTCAGCATCGCCACGCGGTTGTCGGTGCCGCCCTCGAGATAGGTCGGCGGCTCGGACTCGATCGTGCCGGTGATGCGCGCGCCGTCCTGCTGCAGCGAGGCGCGCTGTCCGTTGATCGTCCAGCAGCCGCCGAACGGCGGCGTGTCGGGCGGCGCCACTTCGTCGCCGAGGACGTGGAAGGCACGCGCGCGGACGTAATACTTTTCCCGGTCGAGGGAGCGGATGCGCACGTAGCGCGCGACCGTCTCGGGCACGGGCCAGAGCTGCCGCTCGTTGTGTTTCTGCGGCTCGACGGAGATCAGCTCGCGCCACGTTTTCCCGTCCATCGACGCATCGAAGGCGAGGCCCCGCGGCACCTGATCGCCCACGGACACGGTCACCCCGACGCGCTTCAGCCGCGACGGCGACAGCAGCGAGTAGACCAGCGTCTCGTCGGGCGCGCCGGGCGAGGAGATCCACGCGGTGGTGGAGATGCCGTCGATCGCGTGCACGGCCGAGAGCTCGAGATTCAGCTCACCGGTGCGCGAGACCACCGCCGCGCCGTAGGCGAGGTTCAGCAGATTCTCGGCGTCCGTGTCGGGCTCGATATGGAGGACGGGCTTCAGCCCGTCCTCCCGGGGCGGGCTGAAGCCCGCGCTACGTTCGCCACAGGCGATGAGCAGGCAGGCCAGCAGCGCGAGCTTTTTCACGACGCGCGGTAGTCGCGGCGGTCGACGACGATCTTCGTCACGTCGGCGATCGTGGTTACGGACTGACCAACCCGGCGCAGGAGAGACATGCGATTGGCGCGCACCTGGGCGTTTTCGACGTTGACCATGACGTCTTTGAAGAACTGCTCGAGCGTGGGTGCCAGTGAGGCGAAGCGCTCGATGGCCGCGCGATAGTCACGATGGGCGATGGTGTCGTGAAGGTTCAGCGCCACGAGCTCCGCGAGCAGCCGCGCCTCGATCTCGTGCTCGAACCTGGAGCTGTCGACGTCCGTCGACGTGTGCCCCTCGGTGATGTTCTCGATGCGCTTGGCCGAGTCGAGCACCGACAGGAAATTCGGGTCGCTGCGCATCGCCTTCAGCGCCGAGATGCGGTCGACGAGATCGGTGAGCGACGACGCCCATCCCGACTCCATCGCCGCGGCGATCTCGTCGTAGGCGAACTGCCAGGCCGAGGCCTCCAGGATCGTGCGCACGCGCTCGGCGAAGAAGGCCAGCAACTCGTCCTTCACGCCGGCGTTGCCGTACGCCTCGATGCCGAGGTCGATCAGCCGGTCGATGCCGATCTTCACCTCGCGCTTGTCGCGGTTCAGCAGGATCTGCACGACGCCCTGCGCCGCGCGGCGCAGTCCGAACGGGTCCTTCGAGCCGGTCGGCTTCGCGCCGATGGAGAAGAAGCCGACCAGCGTGTCGATGCGGTCGGCCAGCGAGACCACCGCGCCGGTGACGCTGCGCGGCAGCGCGTCGTCGAGACTGACCGGCTGGTAATGATCGTAGATGGCCTGCCAGACGTTCTCCGGCAGCCCTTCCTCGCGCGCGTAGATGCCGCCGACGCGTCCCTGGAGATCGGTGAACTCCTTCACCATCTCCGTGACCAGGTCGGTCTTGCAGAGCCGCGCCGCCGTGGCGACGTCGGCATCGTCGAGGATGCCGCGGGCGATGCGCTCGATGCGCTTCGTCTTGTCGAGGTAGTTGCCGAGCTTTTCCTGGAACTGCAGGTGCGCGAGCTGCTCGAGGCGCTCCTCCAGCTTGCGGCGGCGGTCCGTCTCGTAGAAGAACTGCGCGTCGGCGAACCGCGCGTTGGTGACGAAGGAGTTGCCGTACGCGGCGTTCCCCTCGGGGTCGCCGTCGTTGTCGAGCACGGCCAGGAAGGAGTTGGTGAGGCGGTCGTGCCGGTCGCGGATCGGGAGCTGCTTCTGGTGCACGCGCATCACCGTGACCAGCACCTCTTCCGGCAGGGCCAGGTATTCGCGGCGGAACTCCGCCCGCACCAGGCCGGGATATTCGGTGAGGTACTGCCACTGTGACCAGATCGAGACGTCCTCGGACGGCTTGCCGTCCACTTCATTGGCCAGCGTCCGCGCGCGGTGCACCATCACCTCGCGCCGCCGCATCGGGTCGACGACCACGCGCGCCAGCTCCAGCTTGGTCACGTAGTCGTTGTACGAGCCGACCGTGAACCGCTTCGGCACGAGCGTGCGATGTCCCACCGTCTGCACGCCGGACTGCGTGCCGAAGATCGAGATCGGGAGATGCTCCCCCTCGAAGATCGAGACGATGGAGTGGATCGGGCGGATGTACGCATGCTCGCCCGTGCCCCAGCGCATCATCTTGGGCCAGCGCAGCGACTGGATGATGTCCGGGATGCGCGCGGCGAGAATGTCGCGCGTGTCGCGGCCGGCGATGGTCTTGCGAATGCGGATGTAATCGTCGTCCGAGGCGATGATGTCGTCCGCGGTGGCGTTCTGTTTTTTCAGGAAGCCCTGCAGCGCGGCCTCGGGCGATTTCTTCGGCGGGCCTTTCACTTCCTGCACGCGGTCTTCCTCGCGAAGCGGAAGTTTCTTCAGCAGAAAGATGATGCGCCGCGGCGTGGTGTTGACGGTCACGTCGGGCGACAGCGCGCCCAGGCGCTCGCGCAGCGTGGCCGCGGCGGCGTCGTGCATCCACGCCGGGATCTCTTCCGTCAGCAGCTCGAAGAAGTAATCAGCCATTGGTCCGTGCCTGCATGAGCGGGAAGCCGAGCTCCTTGCGCGCCTCGAAGTACTGCTCGGCGCAGCGCACGGCCAGGTCGCGCACGCGCTTGATCACGCCCACGCGCTCGGTCACCGAGACGGCGCCGCGCGCGTCGAGCGTGTTGAACACGTGCGAGCACTTGAGGGTCCAGTCGTAGGCCGGGAGGACGAGCTTCGCGTCGAGGCAGCGGCGCGCTTCATTCTCGTAGATGTCGAGGAGCTTCCAGTGCATCTCCACGTCGGCTTCCTCGAAGTAGTACTTCGAGAACTCGTACTCGTCCTGCTTGCGCACGGCGCCGTACGGCACGCCGGGCGTCCAGTCGATGTCGAAGACCGACGACTGGCGGGCCAGGAACATGGTCAGCCGCTCGAGGCCGTAGGTGATCTCGGCCGACATCGGCGCGAGGTCGATGCCGCCGGCCTGCTGGAAGTAGGTGAACTGGGTGATCTCCATGCCGTCGAGGAGGATCTGCCACCCCACGCCCCACGCGCCGAGGGTGGGGGACTCCCAGTTGTCCTCCTCGAAGCGGATGTCGTGCTTGGTGAGATCGAGGCCGAGGGCGCGGAGGGAGTCGAGATAGAGGTCCTGCACCTCGAGCGGCGACGGCTTCAGGATCACCTGAAACTGGTAGTGCTTGCCGAGGCGGAAGGGGTTGTCGCCGTACCTGCCGTCCGCGGGACGCCGGGAGGGTTGCACGTAGGCGACGTTCCACGGCTCGGGCCCGAGGACGCGGAGGTAGGTGGCGGGATGCATCGTGCCGGCGCCGACCTCGAGATCGAGCGGCGTTTCGATGATGCAGCCGCGCTCGGCCCAGAAGTTCTGGAGCTTGAGAATCAGTGACTGGAAGGTCACGCGCGACATTGGGCGCGCATCATACAACTGCGCGCCCCGTGCGTTCGTTGCCCCTTAGTTGCCCCGCGTATCGGTGGTCGTCGGCGGAGGAGGCGGCTCTTCTTCCTCTTCCTCGCTGTCCTCTTCCTCAGGCGGGTTGGTGTTCGTCGCCGGAGGCTGCTGCGGCTGCGGCTGCGGCTGCGGTTGCGGCTGTTCCTGCTGCTGCGGCGGATTCGCATTCGTGACCGGCGCCTGCTGCTGCGGCGGCGTGGTCACGGCGGTATCGGTCGCCGGCGGCTGTTGCTGCGGTTCCGGCTGTTCGCGCTCCGCCGGACGTGGCTGCTGCTGTTGCGGTTGCGGATAGGTACGCTGCGACTGCTGCGGTTGCGGCTGCGGATACGTGCGCTGCGGCGGCGGTGTGGCCGAGGTCATCGGCGGCGGATAGGACGGCTGGCTCGGGAGCGTGCCCGCCAGCGTGCCGGATCCGGAGGCCACGTTCGGCGGCGGTACGGCCGAGGCGACGCTCGGGTCGATGGTGAAGGCCGTGGTCGTGTCGGCGTTGGTGCCGGTCACCGGCGGCAGCGCCTCGCCCGGTCCATGAATGGTCGACGTCACGCCCGCGGCGGAGCCTTCCTGGACGGTTTCGTACGCCGCCTGATTGCCGCGTCGAGCTCCGTCATCTCCCCCGCACGCAACCCCCCAGAAACTAACGAAAATCAACGGGAAAATCAGTGTTTTCTTCATGACCACTCCTGCCCTCGGAATCGCAAGCGAGGTGCCACTTCGGCCCGGCGCCGATCTTGCGAATGTGAATCTTTGGAGGACTCGAAAATGGCCAAAGATCGCACCAATTCAGGCGGGCCCACCTACAACCCGAAGGATGCGCCCGTACCCGATCCGGACAAGCATCGCCACGCCCAGAGCCGCGACGAGCTTAAAGAGCGCTCGGTGAGCGGTGACCGCCCCGGCCGCGGCCGGCGCAACGGGTCGGACAAGGCCCCGCGCGGCTAAATGTAGGGCGGGCTTCAGCCCGCCTCCCTCGGGGGCGGCGGGCCGAAGCCCAGACAAAGCAATCGACAGCACGAAACGAGCAACGCGGCTCTGAGCGTCAGAGCCGGATCGCTCCGGCGGAGCAATCCATGAGTCGAGCCAGCCTGTGCGTCGCTGATCGCCGGTTCCGGGAAGCGGCGAACCACGTCCGCGGCACATGCAGCGTTCCGAAATATGCTCTTGACGCATATTTCATTCCGGCGTAAGTTGTAATAACCCTATGCGCCGGATCGTGCTCCTGCTGCTCCTGGTTGCGCTGCCGCTCGTCGCCCAGCTGCCGCCCGGCACGACCCGCACGAACTTTCGCCAGTACCTCTGGGCGTACACCCTCGTCGCGCTGCCCGACGACTCGCTCTGGGCGCTCGACTACTGGAACATTCAGGGCACGCGCATCCACCCCGACGGCACGACGGCCGACTTCGATCTGCCCAAGCCCTGGAGGTCGGTCGCGGCGACGGCCGGGCCCGACGGCGCGCTCTGGATCCTCTCGGCCGGCCAGATCGGCCGCGTCGATCCGCAAACGCGGGCGGTGCAGCGCTGGGCCGTCGCCGTGGGAAGCCCATTCCTCCTCTCCGGCCCCGACGGCAATCTGTGGTTCGGCGGGGCCGGCAATCAGGTGAAACGCATGCGACCGGACGGCACGATGCTCGACTCGTATCCGATCGGCGGCCCGGCCACGGGCGCGGTGTTCGGCTCCGACGGCGCGCTCTATCTCGCCACGGGAACGAGCCTCGTGCGGATCACGATCGACGGCCAGCGGACGGAGTTTCCCGCGGCCGTGAGCGGCGATCTCTACGCCGGCCCCGGCTTTCTCTGGAACGGCGACCGCGGCTTCCTCGAGCCGGGCGACCGCGCTCCCTCGGCGACGATCCGGAAGCTGAGCCTCCAGGGCGAGACGCTCGCCAGCTACACGCTTGACATGACCTCGTTCGCGGCCGACGCCCTCGGCAATCTCTGGCTGCGCACGACCCTGGCCGGCGGCAGCGACGTCGTGGCCCAGCTCTCCCCACAGGGCGTGCTGACGCGGTTCGGCCCGTTCCCGCCGCTGCCGTGGTCGGAGTGCCGTCCCCGCTTTTACGGCGGGATGGTGTTCCTGTCCGGCGGACGTGTGGCCATGGCGGACTTCTATCCCGACATTCCCATCCCGGCCAGTGCTCCGCCGCCGTGCGGCGATCCGACCTGGAAACCGGAGTTCCGGAATACGCTCACGATCTTCGATCCGCGCATCGTTCCCGTCATTTCGGTGGAGGCGCTGAATCGCACGTCCCGCCGCAGAAGCGTGCGGCACTGACCTGGCCTATACTGCCCGAGGGTCGTAATCCCAAAACTGGTGCCTATGGAACTGCTCGGTCAGCGGTTCGGACACATTCGTGTCACTGGAGTCGTCGGCGAGGGCGGCATGGGAGCGGTCTACTCCGGCTTCGACGAGACGCTGGAGCGAAGGGTCGCGCTCAAGGTCATTCACGAGGATCTGCGCCTCGACGAGGAGGCGCGCGAGCGTCTGCTGCGCGAGGCGCGTGCGCTCTCGCGGCTCGATCACCCGAACATCTGCCGCATCCACGATTACGTCGAGGCGAGCGATTCCGATCTGCTCGTGCTCGAGTACATCGACGGCCGCACGCTGACGAACGCGCTGCGCGAGAAGCGCTCGCGCGCGGAGAAGCTGCGCATCGCGCTCAGCGTGGCCGAGGTGCTGGTGGTGGCCCACCGCGCGGGCATCCTGCATCGCGACCTCAAACCCGACAACGTGATGCTCACGACGTCGGGCGAGGTGAAGGTGCTCGACTTCGGCCTCGCGCGGCTGCTGAGCCGCGCGCGCAACACGCCCACGAACAACGAGGTGGACGAGCCGGCCCCGCGCCCGCGCGTCGTCCGCGAGGGCGAAGAGCCGCACACCCCGTCAGGCTTCCTGAAAACCCAGGTCGGCGTCTCGATGGGCACGCCGATGTACATGAGTCCCGAACAGGCCCGCGGCGAGGAGCTGACGCCGGCCAGCGACATGTTCGCCTTCGGCCTGCTGCTGCAGGTCCTGTTCACCGGCGCCGAGCCGCACCCCGACTTTCTCGGCGCGCGTCAGGTGATGCTGCGCGTGGCGAAGGGCGAGACGAACCCGGTGCAGGGGCTGCCGCGCGACATCACCGCGCTGATCAACCGTCTCAAGAATTTCGCTCCCGCCGACCGCCCGACCGCGGTGGAGACGCTGGAGCGTCTGCAGTGGCTGGCCAGCAAACCGGCGCGCATCACGCGGCGCAGCATCGCCGCCGTGATCGTGCTGATGGCGCTCCTCGGCGCGTGGCGCTATATGGTCGACCTGCGCCGCGAGCGCGCGGCGGCGATTGCGGCCGAGGCGCGGGCCGTTGCCGCGCGCGCCGATGCGGAGCATCGCCGCGATCAGGCGGAGGGGCTGATCGAGTTCATGATCGGCGACCTGCGCAGAAAGCTCGAGCCGGTGGGGCGTCTGGACATTCTCGACGACGTCGCGAACCGCACGCTGGAGTATGTCGACGGCCTCGAACCGGCGACGCTGACCGCGTCGGAGCTGGCCCGCAACGCGAAGGCCGTCAACCAGCTCGGCGAAGTGCGCGTCGGGCAGGGGAAGTCGCCCGAGGCGCTGGCGCTGTTCCGCCGCTCGCTCGTGCTGACCGCCGCGGCCGTCAAGCGCGAGCCGCGCAATCCGGACGCGCTCCTGGTCCATGGCGAGACGCACTACTGGCTCGCCAACGGCCTGCGTCTCCTCGGCAAGTACGACGAGGCGCTCGTGCACATGCGCGAGTACATGAAGACCGGCGACGCGCTGGCGCTGCTCGATCCGAAGAACGAAAAGTACCAGCTCGAGCGCGCCTACGGCCACAGCGGCGTCGGCGTCATTCTCGAGGCGAAGGGCGATCTCAAAGAAGCGGCGCAGCACTACCGCGTCAGCCTCGAGGTGAAGCAGCTCCTCGCCGATCGCGCGCCGGGCAACGCGGACGCGCAGGCCGAGCTGGCGCGCGCGTTCAACAAGGTCGGCGTGAATTACTACCGCCTGGCCGACCTGCGCACGTCGAACGAGTACCTGCGCCGCGAGCACGAGATCTATGGAAGCCTCGTCGCGCGCGAGCCGCAGCAGATGAAGTGGAAGGAGCGGCTGGCGTACAGCAAGGCCTATCTGGCGCGGGGACTGGCCATGACCGGCGAGACGGAGGCCGCGCTGGCCTTGCTGCGCGAGGAGCTGGTCATCGAAACCGAGCTCGCGGAGCGCGATCCTGCCAACGTGGAGTGGCAGCGCGCCACGGCCATGACCACCGCCGGCATCGGCCTTCGCCTCGTCGATCGGGGCGATCTCGAGCAGGCCATTCCGCTGTTGGCGGCCGCCTCGTCGAAGATCGCCGCCGTGCGCAGGCTCGCGCCGACGCGGGCGTCGTTCGAGCTCGATGCTGCCTACATCGACGGTGAGTACGGACGCGCTCTCGCCGCGCGCGGCGACGCTCGCGGGAGTACGCTCCTGCAGCGTGCGCTCGAAACGGCGGAGCGCCGTCGCCAGGATTCCGCCGCGCCTCCGCACCTCGGCCGCATCGCGCTCTACCTGGGCGATGCCCTGTCGCGCACCCGCCCGGCCGCGGCACCTGCCTTCTGGCAGCAGGCCGCGCGGGATCTGCCGCCCCTGGCCGGCACGACCGATCCAGCACAGCTCGCGACGTGGGTGCGCGTGCTGTCTCGTCTCCAGCGAGAGGATGAGGCGCGCGCCATTCTCGCGCGTCTCCGGCTCAGCGGTTATGCAACCGAGGAGCTGACGATCAACCGAACAACAAAGTGAAGGGAGAATCTTTGAGCGCAAACCCGTCCACCGTCAATCTCCTCGTGTCGTGGGATCCCGGGCTCAACCGGCCGACCGTCAATGACCCGCAGCAAACCGTGTCGGCGTCACCGGGTGACATGGTGGTGATCATCTGGACTCCCGCCGACCCCTCCATCGCGATTACGAGCATCACCGGCTTCCCGTCGGCTGTTTCGGTAGCCGGCCCGGATAGCGACGGCAATTGGATGGCCACCTATCAGGCACCGGCCAACGCCGGCCGCTGGTCGTACATCGTGAGTGCGAGCCTGAATGGCAGTGCCGTCGTCCGGCACGATCCCGAGATCGACAACACGCCTCCGCCGCAAACCTGATCCTCCGGAATCCCCCACCCTTTCAGGCAGTTGTAGAAACCGTACCTACATGGTACGGTTTCGCTGTTTCAGGGTACCTGCCGAAAATGCTGAAGATCTCCCGACTCACCGACTACGGCCTGCTCGCCGCCGTTTACCTGGCCCGCAACGCGGGTGAGGTGACGTCCGCGCGCGAGATCGCCGAGTTCTACCATCTGCCGCTCCCGGCCGTGACGAAGGTGCTGAAGACGCTTCATCACGGCGGCGTGATCCGCTCGCATCGCGGCGTCGGCGGCGGCTACTCGTTCGACGGCAACGCCGAGGTCGTCACTCTCGGGCGCCTCATCGAGATCTTCGAGGGTCCGTGGGACCTCACCGAGTGCGAGACCCTCGACGATCACGGCGAGGCGACCTGTGCGATCCGCATCGCCTGCCCGTCGCGGCGGTTCATGTTCGGCATCAACCGCGCAGTCAAAGGAGCTTTTGAACAGGTCACGCTCGAAGATCTCGTGCGTGGCGGAATGCCGATCCCCGTGATCGACAAGAAACATCTGGTGGCCTCATGAGTAATCTCGAAATTCAGGAAATCGCATCGCAGGAGTACAAGTACGGCTTCGTCACCCTCATCGAGGAAGACACCGTTCCTCCCGGGTTGAACGAAGACATCATCCGCTTCATCTCCGCGAAGAAAGAGGAGCCGGAGTGGCTGCTCGAATGGCGCCTCAAGTCGTTCCGCCACTGGCAGACGATGAAGGAGCCGACGTGGGCGAACGTGTCGTATCCCCCCATCGACTACCAGGCCATCCGCTACTACTCGGCGCCGAAGCAGAAGAAGAAGCTCAACTCCCTCGATGAAGTCGATCCGGAGCTGCGGGCCACGTTCGCGAAGCTCGGCATCTCGCTCGAAGAGCAGAAGCGCCTCAGCGGCGTGGCCGTCGACGCGGTGTTCGACTCCGTCTCCGTGGCCACGACCTTCCGCGCCGAGCTGGCCAAGCTCGGGATCATCTTCTGTTCGTTCTCCGAGGCGGTGAAGGAGCATCCGGAGCTGGTGCGCAAGTACCTCGGCACCGTCGTCCCGTACACGGACAACTATTTCGCCACGCTGAACAGCGCCGTCTTCACCGACGGTTCGTTCTGCTACATCCCCAAGGGGGTGCGCTGCCCGATGGAGCTGTCGACCTACTTCCGCATCAACTCCGCGGGGACGGGACAGTTCGAGCGCACGCTCATCGTCGCCGACGAGGGGGCGACCGTGAGCTACCTCGAAGGGTGTACCGCGCCGATGCGCGACGAGAACCAGTTGCACGCGGCGGTGGTCGAGCTGGTGGCCCTCGACGGGGCGACCATCAAATACTCCACGGTGCAGAACTGGTATCCCGGCGACAAGAACGGCGTCGGCGGCATCTACAACTTCGTCACCAAGCGCGGCAAGGCCTTCAACCGCTCGAAGATCTCCTGGACGCAGGTCGAGACGGGATCGGCGATCACGTGGAAGTACCCGAGCTGCATCCTGCAGGGCGACGACTCGGTGGGGGAGTTCTACTCGGTCGCGTTGACGAACCACTATCAGCAGGCCGACACCGGCACGAAGATGATCCACATCGGCAAGAACACCCGCTCGACGATCGTGTCGAAGGGGATCTCCGCCGGCCACGGGCAGCAGACCTACCGCGGCGAAGTGAAGATCATGAAGAACGCGACGAACGCGCGCAATTACTCGCAGTGCGACTCGCTGCTCCTCGGCGACAAGTGCGGCGCGCACACGTTCCCGTACATCGAGGTGCGCAACTCCTCGGCGACGATGGAGCACGAGGCCTCGACGTCGAAGATCGGCGAGGACCAGCTCTTCTACGCGCAGCAGCGCGGCATCAGCGCCGAGGACGCGGTCTCGATGATCGTGAACGGCTTCTGCCGCGAGGTGTTCCGCGAGCTGCCGATGGAGTTCGCCGTCGAAGCGCAGAAATTACTGGGCGTGAGCCTGGAGGGGTCCGTGGGGTGATGTTGCTGGTTGCTGGTTCCTTGTGCAGTTGCGCAAGAGCGATGCACCACGAGCAACCAGCAACACAGCAACCAGCAACATGGAGTGGTAATGCTCGAAATCAAAAACTTACATGCCGGGATCGACGGCAAAGCAATCCTGAACGGCCTGGACCTCACCATCAACCCCGGTGAGGTGCACGCCATCATGGGGCCGAACGGCTCCGGGAAGTCGACGCTGGCCAACGTGCTCGCGGGGCGGCCGCGCTATGAAGTGACGCAGGGGGAAGTGCTGTTCGAGGGGAAGAACCTGCTCGAGCTGCCGGCCGAGGAGCGCGCGCGCGAGGGGGTGTTCCTGGCCATGCAGTATCCGGTCGAGATCCCCGGCGTGAACAACATCTACTTCCTCAAGGCGGCCATGAATGCCATCCGCAAGCATCGCGGCGAGGAAGAGCTGGACGCCATCGAGTTCCTGCAGCTCGTGCGCGAGAAGATGAAGGTCGTCGAGCTCGACGAAGCCTTCATGAACCGCGGCGTGAACGAGGGGTTCTCGGGCGGCGAGAAGAAGCGCAACGAGATCTTCCAGATGGCCGTGCTCGATCCGAAGCTGGCCATCCTCGACGAGACCGACTCCGGCCTCGACATCGATGCCCTGCGCATCGTGGCCACCGGCGTGAACAACCTCCGCAGCGAGCATCACTCGGTGCTGGTGATCACGCACTACCAGCGCCTGCTGCGCTACCTGGTCCCCGATTTCGTGCACGTGCTGGCCAACGGCCGCATCGTGAAGTCGGGCGGCAAGGAGCTGGCCGAGGAGCTGGAGCAGAAGGGCTACGACTGGATCGAGGAGAACGTGGCGTGAGCGCGGTGACGACCCTCCGCGAAGAGGCGGCCGAGCGTTTCGCGACGCTCGGCTGGCCGACCCCGCGCATCGAGGAGTGGCGCTACACGAACCTGGCCCCGGTGCAGAAGGTGGCCTGGCGCGTCGATGAGGCGCCGGCCGCGGCCGACTCGCCGGCGTCGCTGGTGGAGAAGGGGGCGACCGAGTACGTCTTCGTCAACGGCCGCGGGCTGAAGCCCGCCGCGCCGCTGGAGACCACCATCGCCGACTGGGAGCGCAACGCCATGGTCGCGCTGAACACCGCCAACATGCAGGACGGCGCGCGCATCGAGATTCCGGCGGGACAGATCGTCGACGGCTTCATTCATCTGCTCTTCATCGGCAAGGGCGATGGCATCTGGTCGCATCCGCGCAACGTGATCGCCGTCGGCGCGAACGCGCAGGTAGCCATCGTCGAGACGTACGTCGGCTCCGGCAGCTACTTCACCAACGCCGTCACGGAGATCAGCGCCGGTGAAGGGGCGGTGGTCGACCACTACCGGATCGAGTGCGAGTCGCTCGAGGCCTTCCACGTCGGCAACGTCTTCATCCGCCAGGAGCGCGGCGCGAACGTGACCTCGCGCAGCATCGCCATCGGCGGAGCCATCGTGCGCAACGAGACGCACGTGGCCCTGGCCGGCGAAGGGGCGTCCGTGACGCTCGACGGCCTCTATACCGGCACCGGCACGCAGCATCTCGACAACCGCACGGTCATCGACCACATCAAGCCGCACTGCGAGAGCCTGGAGCGCTACAAAGGCGTCCTCGACCAGAACGCGCGCGGCGTATTCGACGGCAAGGTGATCGTCCGTCCCGACGCGCAGAAGACGCTCTCGAGGCAGGAGAACCGCAACCTGCTCCTCAGCGAGACCGCGATCGTCGACTCGAAGCCGACGCTCGAGATCCACAACGACGACGTGAAGTGCAATCACGGCTCGACCATCGGCCAGATCGAGCAGGAGCCGCTCTTCTACCTCCGCTCGCGCGGCATCGGCGAGGACGAGGCGCGCAACCTCCTCGTCTATGCCTTCGCCGCCGAGGTCGTGGACCGTATGAAGATCGAGCCGGTGCGCGAGCAAATCCGCCGCGCGCTGTTCCAGGCCATTCCGCAACGCCTGCCGGAGCGGAGAGGAGAAGCACGATGACTGTTCTCGAGCAGCACGTCACATACGACGTCGACCGGATCCGCGCCGACTTCCCGATCCTCGCCAGCCAGGCCAGAGGCAAGCGTCTGGTCTACCTCGACAACGCCGCCACGACGCAGAAGCCGCAGGCGGTGATCGACCGCATCGTGCGCTATTACACGCAGGAGAACTCGAACGTCCACCGCGGCGTGCACTATCTTTCCGAGCTCTCCACGATCCAGTTCGAGAACGCGCGCGGCACGGTGCAGCGCTTCATCAACGCCCGCGACATCAAGGAAGTGGTCTTCACGCGCGGCACCACCGAGGCCATCAACCTCGTGGCCCAGACGTGGGGACGCACCAGCGTCAAGGCCGGCGACGAGATCATCATCACGGCCATCGAGCATCACTCGAACATCGTTCCGTGGCAGATGCTCTGCGCCGAGAAGGACGCCAAGCTGCGCGTCGCGCCGGTGAACGACAACGGCGAGCTGATGGTCGAGGAGCTGGAGCGGATGCTCAATCCGCGCGTGAAGCTGGTGGCCCTCGGCCATGCCTCGAACGCCCTCGGCACGATCAATCCGGTGAAGCGCATCGTCGCCGCGGCCCACGCCAACGGGTCGCTCGTCCTCGTCGACGGCGCCCAGGGCGCGCCGCACCTTCCCATCGACGTGCAGGACCTCGGCTGCGACTTCTACGCCTTCTCCGGCCACAAGGTCTACGGCCCGACCGGCATCGGCGTGCTGTGGGGACGCGAGTCGCTGCTCGAGGCCATGCCCCCCTGGCAGGGCGGCGGCGACATGATCCTCTCCGTCTCGTACGAGAAGACCACCTACAACGCGCTGCCGTACAAGTTCGAGGCGGGCACGCCGAACATCGCCGGCGTGATCGGCCTCGCCGCGGCGCTCGACTACGTCGCCGCCATCGGCCTCGACGCCATCGGCGCCTACGAGCACGACCTGCTGCAGTACGTCACCGCGCGCCTGCTCGAGATCGACGGCCTGCGCATCATCGGCCGCGCGGCCGAGAAGGCGGCCGTGATCTCGTTCGTGCTCGAAGGCGTGCACCCGCACGACATCGGCACCATCCTCGATCAGGAGGGGATCGCCGTCCGCACCGGCCATCACTGCGCGCAGCCGCTGATGATGCGATTCAATGTGCCGGCCACGGGACGCGCCTCGTTCGGCCTCTACAACACCAGGGAAGAGGCGGACGCGCTCGTCGCGGCGCTGCACAAGGTCATTGAGGTGTTCCGATGAGGTGTCATTCCGAGCCGCGAAGACGGCGAGGAATCCCCCGTCGACGGAGCGAGTCTCGTGCATCTGCAGGGGATCCCTCGCCGACGCTCGGGATGACAGAGTAACGATATGTCCGACTTACGCGAGCTTTACCAGCAGGTCATCCTCGACCACAACAAGAACCCTCGCAACTTCCGCGAGATGGAAGACGCCACGTCGCGCGTGGACGGCTATAACCCGCTCTGCGGCGATCACTACACGATCTTCGTCAGGACCGACGGCGAGACCGTCGCGGAAGTGAGCTTCACCGGCAGCGGCTGCGCGATCTCGAAAGCGTCCGCCTCGGTGATGAGCTCGACCGTGAAAGGCAAATCCAAAGCGGAGGCCGAGCGCCTCTTCGAAACGTTCCATCGGCTCGTCACCGGCGACGCCAGCGGGCTGAGCGCGGCAGATCTCGGCCGCCTGGCCGCGTTCTCCGGGGTGAGCGAGTTCCCCGCGCGCGTCAAATGCGCGACGTTGGCGTGGCATACGCTACGGAGTGCCCTCGAAGGGAAGCAGGACAAGGTATCGACCGAATGAGAGAAGAAATCACCTTCAGCCGCAACGCAGAAGCGATCATGATCCCCAGCGGGGAGAAGGTCCTGGTGCCCAAGGGCGCGCAGGCCACGATCACCCAGTCCCTCGGCGGCACCTACACGCTGATCACCGACCGCGGCCTCATGGTCCGCGTGTCCGGCCAGGAAGTCGAGGCCATCGGCAAGGCGCCGCAGGAGAGCGTCGAGGTCAAGCCGGAGGAGCTCACGCCGGAAAAGCTCGAGGAGATGGTGTGGGAGCAGTTGAAGACCTGCTTCGATCCGGAGATCCCGGTGAACATCGTCGACCTCGGCCTGGTCTATCTCTGCGAGCTCGAGGACACCGAGGACGGCCGCAAGAACGTGAAGATCAAGATGACCCTCACCGCGCCCGGCTGCGGCATGGGACCCGTGCTCGCCAGCGACGTGAAGATGAAGGTCGAGAACCTGCCCGGCGTCGCGAACGCGGAGGTCGACGTCGTGTTCGATCCGGTGTGGGACCGGAGCATGATGTCCGAGGCCGCGAGGCTGCAGCTCGGCATGATGTGGTAGCGGACACGCTTCGCTGTTCTCCCGGCGCCGGGATGTACAATCCGCCCACCCAGGTTCCCCGGCAGCTGAAGGAGGAAAGGTGAACTGTCCGAACTGCGGTACGAACAACCTCGACAATGCCTCGGTCTGCGTGAACTGCGGCCGCTCGCTCATGAGCGGGCCCACGTCCACGTCCTACACGCCGCCGCCCCCTCCACCACCGGCAGGGAACTACGGCGGCGGGTATGCGCCCGGCCCCGCGGGCGTGCCGCCGAGCAACACGGCGGTGATCGTCTATCTCGTCCTGTCCATCATCCAGCTCCTCTGCTGCTGCAACCCGGTGGCGCTCGTGCCGCTGATCTTCGCCATCATGTCGACCTCGCGCCGCAACGCGGGCGACTACGCTGGCGCCGAGCTGAACTCGCGCCGCGCGGCGCTCTGGTTCTGGATCTCCATCGGCGCGCTCATCATCTTCTACATCCTCTGGTTCGGCTTCTTCGGTGGAATGGCCATCTTTGAAGAGATCCGTCGCGCTCAGGGCCGCTAGTCTCAGTGCCGTCATTGCCGCCGGCGCGTGGGTGGTCTACACCTACGCGCCGACGGAGCACGGCTTCTATCCCCGGTGCATCTTCAAGCTGGCCACGGGGCTGGACTGCCCCGGCTGCGGCAGCACGCGGGCGCTCCACCAGTTGCTGCACGGCAACGTGGAGGCGGCCTTCCGGCTCAACCCGATGCTCTTCGTGATGCTGGCGGTGGCGTTGTGCGCGCTGCCGGGCATCCTGCGCGGACGGCCGCCGCGGTTCCTGCAGCAGCCGTGGTTCGCGTACAGCGCGCTGATCGTGCTCGGGACCTACTGGATCTTCCGCAACACGCCGCTCTACCCGTTCTGAACGTAGGGCGGGCTTCAGCCCGCCCCACGTGGTGCAATCAGAGGTGGTTCTGGAACCAGGTCCACTGCCCGATCGGGTGTCCCTGCTGGAGCTGCTGCGCCTGCATGTAGCCGTCGATGGCGGCAGCAGCGGCGATGAGCAGGCTCCCGCCGCCGCATGTCGGAATTGCCACGATGATGCAGGCGATGATTGCGATGATGCCCTTCATCTTCTGCCCCATGATGAGGTAGCCCACCCCGCCGAGAATCAGCAGGTTCAGGATCAGGACGAGAATCGGATCCTTCGGGGGCTGCGCGGGGTAGATGATGTCACCGCCGGCCGGCCCGCCGGGACCAGTGGATCCCGGCGGCGGAGGAGGCGGCGGGGTGTAGGAACCACCCACGGGGTCTGATGACATGAATTCTCCTTAGAGGCTCTTCTGCGCGAAGTCGGTCACGACGGGGATGTTCGGGCGCTTCCCGCCGACTGCCTGGATGATGCAGTAAATGTGCAGGCCGAGAATGGCCAGCCACACCACGCAGTAGACGACGCTCAGGCCGCAGGCGATCGTGTTCGGCAGGACGAGGCCGATGACCCAGATCGCGACGCCGAGAATGACCTCGGCGATGAGCAGGCCGACGCCGTTCTTGGCGTGCCAGTGAATCTCCGGATCTTCCTTCTTCGTCAGGTACGGGATGAGTGCGAGCAGGCCGAGGTACGACAGCACGATCATCAGGGTGCGGTCCGAGCTGCCCGAGGGACCGGCACCGTATCCTCCGCCCGGCGGCGGTGGCGGCGGCGGCGGCGTGTACGATCCGCCTCCGGGCGGCGGCGGGGTCGCGGGGGGAATCGTCGGCGGAGGAATCTCGCTCATTTATTCTCCTTGCTGATGCTGAACAGACGCGGGCGATTCTAATCGCTTTTGTAACGCGTGAGACGGCGTTCCGCGGCCACGATGGATATCACCGACAGCAGCGCCGACAGCGTGAGCGCAATCACGAACGGCACCGCCGCCCCGATCGCTTCCGACTCGACGTCGAGCACCGCGCGCAGGAAGTAGCGCATCACCGGACGCGCCGCCAGCAGCATCACCGCCGCGACGTACGCCATGGAGATGGCCATGTACGCGAAGCCGCCGAGCGAGAGGCCGACCTGCAGCGGATTCTCGGCGTTGAAGTTCGGCGACAGCGCCCCGAGGCCCACGCCGAGGCTGACCAGCGTCACCGCCAGCAGCGAGGCGCCGGTCATCGTGAACAGCCACACGACGCCGTTGGCCTCGAGGATGAAGTTCGCGAACGCGGTCAGGAACAGCGCGAAGAGCGTCAGCGGCAGCGCGTACACCAGCACCTTCACCACGAGGAACGTCCGGTACGACACGGGCGCGGTCTGGATGAGCCAGAACGCTTTCCCCTCGGACGACACGGACGGATACGCGAAGCGCAGGCAGATGGCCGCGATGACGAAGCCCGACATCCCCAGGTTCGCGTACGCCACGAGCGGCGCACGTGCGTCGCCGCCGAGGGGCAGCATGCGGATGTTGTAGAGGTAGATGAACAGCAGCGCGGCCATGAGGAAGAGCTGCGACCACTGCGCGACGTCCCGCCCGATGGTGCGCACTTCCTTCCCGATCAGCGCCCGCAGCGGCGGATCGGCGCGCGCGAGCAGGCGGTCGAACAGCGTCGTCGCCGAGGCCGCGCCGATGGCCATCGGGGCCATGCTCTCCCGCGCCCGCACGAACGCGGTGAAGTACCACGAGCGCGCGGCAAGCGCGAACAGCGCGAACGCGAGGACCGCCAGCAGCGCGATGCGCCCCGCCAGGAACGGCGCGTCGGGGCGCGTCATCAGCTCCGCCACGGCGGTGCTCGGGTAGACGCTCATCGCCGGCAGCTCGATCGAGCGCAGCACCTCCGCCACGTCGGCCGAGGAGACGTTGGCGAAGAAGCGCTCCGGCCTGCTCATGCGGAACGCGACCACCACCAGCGTCAGCACCAGCACCGCGATCGTGGCCACGATCTGGTGGATGCGCCGCACCGGGAACCAGCGCACGAGCAGCAGGATCACCAGAGAGGCGAGCGACACCGGGATGGTCAGCAGCAGGCCGAGGTTCAGCAGCACGCTGGCGAAGAACGCCGGCGGCTTGTCGTACCGCTCCGCGAAGGCGACGACGAGCGGGATCAGAAAGACGTAGACCACGGTCGCGCTCTGCACGAGCGTCTTCAGCCAGCGCGAGAGCGCGATGCGCAGCTTCGCCCGCGGGCCGGCGTGGTAGAGGTCGAGATCGAGGTCGGTAAAGTACGAGCCGATGGCCGCCGTCAGCGACGAGGAGAAGAGGATGACCGTGGACACCAGGAACACCAGGGCCAGGAGATTGCGCAGCAGCACCAGCGCGAAGATCGGCGTCTTCGCCTCGACCCCGGCGATGGCCTCGAAGAGGCGCCGGAAGAGGACGTAGTCACCCGCCAGAAAGAAGACCACCACCGCCAGCACGACCAGCGTGCGCATCATCGCGGACGCGTTGAACGGGCGGAGGCGGGCGAGGGCGATGCGAATGGGCCACATGGGCTTGCGTGTCATCCCGAGCCGCGCAGACGGCGCGGGATCCCCTGCCGAAGCACGATGGGGCGCTCGACAGGCGGGGGATCCGTCGCCGTCTGCGCGGCTCAGGATGACACGTCTGCAATCGACGTGACTTCGTCGAACCAGCGCATCGTCGATTCCGCGCGCGCGGCGCGCGCCTTCGAGCGCTCGATGCCGAGCTGGATCAGACGCTCGATCAGCCGTCCGTAGCGCAGCTCCGACGCTTCCCACAGCTTCGGATACATCGAGATGTTGGTGAAGCCGGGGATGGTGTTGATCTCGTTCACGTAGAGCCGGTTCGTGCCGCGCTCGAGGAAGAAGTCGACGCGCGAGAAGCCCGACGCGCCGACGGCCTTGAAGGCGGCGATGGCCATGCGCTGGATCTCCGCCGTCTTGTCGGAGGCGAGCTTGGCCGGGATGACCAGCGACGACTTGTTCTCGACGTACTTGTCCGTGTAGTCGTAGAAGTCGCGTCCGACCACGATCTCGCCCGGCACGGAGGCCTGCGGCGTCTCGTTGCCGAGGACCGAGACCTCGATCTCGCGCGCGTCGACGCCGCGCTCGATGAGCACTTTCTCGTCGAAGCGGAGCGCGTGCTCCATGGCTTTGGAGAGGTCGGCGTCGTTCTTCACCTTCGTCACGCCGACGCTCGAGCCGGCGTTCGCGGGCTTCACGAAGTAGGGGAGGCGCAGCGCGTTGGTGACGGCCCGGACGACGCGCTCCCGCTCGTTTTTCCAGTCGTGCTCCTGCACCGGGACGAAGTCGACCATCGGCAGTTTGGCCGCCGCGAAGGCCTGCTTCATGTGCACCTTGTCCATGGCCACGGCCGACGCCGTCACGCCGCTGCCGGCGTACGGCAGGCCGAGGATCTCGAGGTAGCCCTGCAGCGCGCCGTCCTCGCCGCCCGTGCCGTGGATGAGCGGGAAGATCAGGTCGAGCTCCGTGCCGCGCGCCCACGCCTCGAAGGAGAAATCGGCGTCGCCGGCGACGCTCTTCTCCTCTCCCGCGAGAATGCGCGCGCTGCGCTCCGGCGCGACGAAGCGTCCGTCGCGCGCGATACAGACCGGCGTGAGGGCGATGCGCTCCTTCGGCGCCGCGTTGGCCACCGAGCGCGCGGAGAGGATGGAGACTTCGTGCTCGGCGGAACGGCCGCCGAACAACAGGACTACTCGTGTGGGCTGGGTCATCGTGTTGGTTGCTGTGTTGCTGGTTGCTGGTTCAAGGTGGGGAGTCGCAAGCCGCCGAAAGCCGCCACGAACCCAACAACCAGCAACACAACAACAGTTCTATCGTCCTACCGGAATGCTCCCCAACAGATACTTCAGATCCTCGTCGCGCCAGCGGATGCCGCCGCCGAAGGTGAAGGCGGTGTCGTTGAGCGCGTTGTCGACGCCGGAGGTGACGAAGAGGCGCGGCGTGCGCGGCTTCTCCTTCCGGATCGTGTATTCGCCGTAGAGGCGGAGGTGCGGGTTGTCGTCGCGGCGCTGGCCGAAGTCGAAGGCCTCGCCGGTGACCACGAGACGGTCGTTCAGGCGATAGTCCGCGCCGACGCCGCCGGTGTTGTCGAACAGTCCGACGCGCACGGCCAGGGTCGGGTCGAGCTGCCAGCCTACCTGGCCGGAGATGAGGAAGTCGCGCTCGTAGCGCTGCGTCTCCGTGACGATCGTCTCCGTCTCCCCGGTCGCGGGGTTGGTGCGCGTCTCCACGTTCACCTTGTCGCGGCGCTTGCCGCGCGGATCGTCGCTCAGCTCGATGTTGTAGAAGCGGTTGATGTCGGGATTCGGCACCAGGCGCAGTCCGACGGAGCTGCGGGAGCTCCCTTTGCCGTACTCCGTGTTCACGCCGGCGATCTGCCGTTCCTGGGAGAGGCCGGCCATGTAGTCGGCGCGGATGCCGAGGTCCATCTGGATGCGCGTGGCGCGGCCGAGCGTCTCCTGCAGCGACTTCACGCCTCCCTCCACGGACGACAGCGCGCTGGTGAGGCGGTCGTGGGCCTCGTCGGAGTAGAAGAGCTTCCCGACCGTCCCCTCGCCGGCGCGCACCTGGCCGGTGATGGCGTTCAGGTTGTCGGCGGTGGTGCGCAGGTCGGCGGAGAGGCCGCGCAGGTTGCGCACGACGCCGCGCACGTCCTCGCGGTTCTCGCCGATGGTGCCCCCCATCTGCGACGCCACGCGGTCGATGGAGTCGGCCAGCCGCGGGATCTCCTGGCGCAGCTGTTCGGTGACGATGCGCGCGTTGCCGAGCGTGGCGTCGACGTTGGAGCGGTTCGCGGCGATGAGCAGCCGCACCTCGGCGGTGATGTCGCGGACGTTCTCCACGATCTCGTCCAGGCGCTGCTGCCCGGTCGGGCCGCCGGCCACCGCGCGCAGCGACGCGGTGATGGCCTTCACGTCGTCGGCGATGGCCGAGACCTGCTGCGTCACGTCGTCGAGGCTCCGCGGCTGCGCGCCGCGCAGGGTCACGGTGGTGCCGTCGTCGGGCAGCACGCGCGCCTGCGGCGTGCCGGGATCGAGCTCGATGTACTTCTCGCCGAGGAGGCCCATGTTGGAGACGGTGGCCTGCGCGTTCGCGTGCAGCGGCACGTCGTCATCCACTTCCATCGTGACCTCGGCGCGCCCGTCGGGGAGCACCTTGATGTCCGTGACGTGCCCCTTGCGCACGCCCGCGATGCGCACCGCCGACTCGTCATCGAGCCCGGCCACGTTGTCGAAGACCGCCTTGATCTCGCGCGTCGTGCGCGAGCGGTTCAGGTTGATGTCCTCGATGCGCAGGACGAAGTAGCCGAGGACGGCCAGGGCGATCAGCATCACGATGCCGACTTTTGCTGCTGAGGTCATGGTTCAACTCCTGAGTGGATCGATGCCCGCTCGTCTGAGCATCTGGAACAGCGTAGCAAGGGGCAGTCCGACTACGTTCGTGTAGCTGCCGTGGATGGATTCGATGAAGACGGCGCCGATCCCCTGGGCGGCGTAGGCGCCGGCCTTGTCGAGCGGCTCGCCGCTGGCCACGTACCAGGAAATCTCCTGCGGCGAGAGGGGGAGCATGCGCACTTCCGTCTCGGCCACGCGGGTGTCGCAGTACCCGCGGTCGACGTTCTGCAGGGTGACGCCGGTGTAGACCATGTGCGTCTGCCCGGCGATGATGGCCAGCATGCGCTCGGCGTCCTGCGGATCGGCCGGCTTTTCCAGCAGCTGGTCGCCGAGGTGGACCGTCGTGTCGGCGGCGATCACCCAGCGCTCGCGGTGCTCCTGCGCCAGCGCGTTGGCCTTGTCGCGCGAGAGCCGCGCGACGTACTCCTCGGGCGCTTCGCCGGCCTGATGGACCTCGGGGACGTGACTGGGCATGACCTCGAAGTCGAGCCCGATCGACGCGAGCAGCTCGCGGCGCCGCGGGGAGGAAGAGGCCAGGATAAATTTAGCCATTGCTCTTACAGGCGAAGTCTATCAATCGACAGGATCACCACCATCCGCGCCTCCGCCCGGATCTTGTAGATGATCCGCAGCTCCTCGGTGCGGTAGCTCCAGAGGCCTTTCAACGGCTCGAAGAGCGGCGCGCCGCAGATGGGATCGAGGTTGATGCGGGCCAGCGAGGAGAGCGCGCGGCGGCGCGTCACGCCGGCCAGCTCCTCGAGGCTTTCGCCCGCCATCGACGACAGCACGATCCGCTCGAGATTGCGGACCGCCGGCGTCCCCGCCGGCGGGACGCCGGCGCTCCCCTGCGTCTCTTCGTCGGCCGAGGCCAGCCGCGCGAACAGCAGCGAGTCGTTGGCGATCTCGATCGTCTCCCGCAGCGCGAGGTACTCGTCGTGCGAGACCAGCACCGCCACGGGGCGCCCGTTGCGCTCGAACAGCGTCCGCGTGCCTTTCGCCTCGCACTCGCGAACCAGGTCGCGCGCGTCTTCGGGGAGATCGAGGACGTCGATGCGTTTCACGACACGGAGGTCTTGAGGTATTCGCGGAAATCGGCGCCGAGCTTCGGGTGGCGCAGCGCGTAGTCGACCGTGGCCTTGAGGTAGCCGAGCTTCTCGCCGGCGTCGTAGCGGCGGCCGGCGAAGACGTAGCCGTAGAAGTCGCCCGTGCGCACCAGCTCGCGAAGCGCGTCGGTGAGCTGGATCTCCCCGCCGGCGCCGCGCTCGGTCTTCTCCAGCAGCGCGAAGATGTCGGGCGGCAGGATGTAGCGCCCGATGATCGCGTAGCGCGAGGGGGGATTCACCTTCGGCTTCTCGACCATGTCCGTGATCCGGAAACGGCGGTCGCCGACCAGCTCGCCCGCCACGATGCCGTAGCGCGATGTCTCCTCCTGCGTCACTTCCATCAGCGCCACCACCGGCCGCCCGGTGTCCTCGAACACGCGCCGCATCTGCAGCAGGCACGGCTCGTCGGCCAGGATGACGTCGTCCGGGAGCACCACGGCGAAGGGGTGCTCGCCGACCGCGTCCCTGGCCGTCAGCACCGCGTGGCCGAGGCCGAGCGCTTCCTTCTGCCGGACGGAGATCAGGTCGACCATGCGGCTGACGTTGTCCACCTCGGCCAGCAGGTCGTTCTTGCCACGCTCGCGCAGGGAGCGCTCCAGCTCCGCGGTGCGGTCGAAGTGGTCGAGGATCGTGTCCTTTCCTTTGGACGTCACGATCACGAGCTTGTCCATCCCCGAATCGCGCGCTTCCTCGATCCCGTACTGCAGGATCGGCTTGTCGACCAGCGGCAGCATCTCTTTCGGGATCACTTTGGTGGCCGGAAAGAAGCGGGTGCCGAAGCCGGCGCAGGGGAAGACACACGTACGGAGTGGGCTCATGCGGCGCGGAGGATACATCCGATGGCGGCCCGTTTGCTTAGCCCGCCTGTGGTACAACTGACGACTACACGGCCAACGATGCGTAAACTCCTGATTCTCCTCGGTATCCTTCTCACGACCCTGCCGGCGGCGGCGCAGTGGCGCCGGGCCGGTCTGCACGGTGCGGACGTGCGCGCGCTGATCAGCGATCCGTCCGCCCCCGACACGCTCTATCTCGGCACGAGCGGCGGCGAGGTGTACGTCTCGCACGACGGCGCGAAAACGTGGACGTCGCCGCGCGGCGGCATCCCGTTCCCGGGCTACATCGTCGACAACCTGCTCCTCGACCGCGAGGGGCGGCTCTGGGCCGCGTGCTGGGGACTGTGGGGCGGCGGCGTGATCGCCGTATCCGAAGACGGCGGAAAGAACTGGGAGCGCCGCGACGAGGGACTGGACGAGTTCTCCGTCCGCGCCTTCGCCGTCGACCCGAAGGACGCCAACTTCGTCGTTGCCGGCGGGCTGACCGGCGTCTACCGCAGCCGCAACGCCGGCCGCACCTGGACGAAGATCTCCGACCAGATCAACGTCGAGTCGCTGGCCATCGACCCGCGCACGAACGACCGCATCTTCGTCGGTACGTGGCGCCAGGGATGGCGCACGGACGACGGCGGCAAGACGTGGAAGCACATCGCCAACGGCATGGTGCTCGACACCGACATGTTCGCGATCCACATCGATCCGTACAAGCCGGACAACGTGTGGGTGGCGACGTGCGGCTGGGTCTACAACTCGCTCAACGGGGGCGATCTCTGGACGCGCTACCGCGACGGCTTCGACAACCGCCGCATCCATGACGTGAAGACCGACCCGTGCGACAAGAACACGGTCTACGCCGGCTCGGTGGCGGGCCTCTATCGCTCCGACGATGCCGGCAAGAGCTGGTACACGGTCTCCGACGAGGGACTGGTGATCAACTCGATCGTGCTGCATCCGCAGCGCCCGAACCGGATCATCCTCGGCGTCGAAGGGGACGGTGTGTACGTCTCGAACGACCGCGGGAAGACGTTCAGCCGCACGTCCGAGGGGCTGTTCAACCTGCGCATCGCCACCATCGCCGCCGATCCGTTCCAGCGCAACCGCGTCTACGCCGCGGTGGTGTTCGGCGGACAGGCCTCCGGCATCTACCGCTCGAACGACGCGGGCCGCACCTGGGAGCGGGCCAGCAAGACGCAGCTCCCCGAGGTGCTGTCGCTGGCCATCGCCACCGAGTCGGATGCCGACGTGAAGTTCCTGGCCGGCACGGAGAAGGGCTTCTTCTGGAGCAACGACGGCGAGCAGTGGACGCAGGCGGAGCCGGCCAGCTTCCCGATCCGCGTCGACAAGGTGGTGCGTTTCAACCGGGCGCGCTCGTTCGCGGCCACGGTCGAAGGCGTCTTCACCACGCGCGACGGCGGCAAGAACTGGTACCGCCTGGCCGGCGCGAAGAACAAGGCCATCGATCTCGCCATCGGTACCCTCGGCGAAAAGAAAGCACTGTACGCACTCACCGCCGCCGGGCTGGAAGTGTTCGACGGCGAGAAGTGGTCGACCATCGGCAATGCTCCGGCGAAGGGACGCTCGATCGCCATCCGCACCATCGGCAGCGTCGATCACATCTTCGTGGCCGGCACGCAGGGCGTGCGCGCGGGGACGATCGACACCGTCGAGCGCCGCTGGCAGCCGACGACCGCGCCGGACGCGGAGTACGCCTCCGTGCACGGCGGCAGCCGCACCAGCGGGCAGATGCTCTTCGTGACGTCGCGCGCGCAGCGCGAGGTGCTGGTCGGCGAGCCGTCCGAGGCGGAGTGGAGCGAGCTGACGGTGCCGCTGCGCGGGACCGAGATCACCTCCATCGTCCCCGACCCGTTCAGCCGCGACCGCTACTACGTCTCGACGCTGGGCGAGGGTGTGTGGGTGTACGAAGGAAAGATGCGGCGCTACGTGGCGCGCGCGCCGGAGACGCGGGCGCAGGTGACGGGCGGAACGCAGTAACGCCTGTCATCCTGAGGCGCGCAGACGCCGAAGGACCCCCTGCAGACGGAGCGGGCACGGGGTTTCAGCAGGGGATCCTTCGGCGTCTGCGCGCCTCAGGATGACAGGTCAGCGTGGGTCGTAGTACCGCACCGCTACCACGCCCAGCCCCTTTTTGCCCTGCACGGACTTCGGGTCGTCGGCGACGACGACCATGACGTTCGGCAGGGCATTGTCGTAGATCAGCACCGACTTCGTGGTCTTGCGCGGCTCGCCCAGAGTGCCACGCAGCAGCGTGCGGTGCTGCTCGAATGCCTGCCGCGCCAGCGGCAGCATCACGAAGAGCTCGAAGCGGATGGCGTGCAGCCGCTCCTTGCGGAACTCGAGGGTGAGCGACTTGTCGCCGGAGTAGTCCACCACGACTTCGCTCGCGTCCTTGCCCACTTTCGGGTTCCACGCGCGCAGCGCGGCCACGGCGTCGGCGCGCCTCATGCCGATGGTGAGATGGAACGACTCCGGCCGCATCCAGTCGGTGCTGATCGGGGGCGGAACGAGGGTCAGGAGCAGCGCGAGGAGGGCGGCCATCAGTGGACGTACGGCGCCTCGGGCGCCTCGAGGTTGCGCCGCGACTGCACGATGGACGTCGCCAGCATGGCCCGCCGCCCGATCTCTTCCCACTGCCCGGAGCGGACGAGGTCCGGCACGGCCAGCGACGGCCCGAGGTTCACGGCGATGCAGCCCGCGTCGAGGTACGCGTCGATCATGTCCAGCGGCACGGGACCGCCGGCCAGCATCGGCACGTCGCGGATCGGCCCGCGGATCGTGCGGATGTAATCGGGACCGCCGAGGTGATGGGCGGGGTAGATCTTCACGACGTCGCAGCCCGCTTCCCAGGCGTGGATGATCTCGGTGGGCGTCGACGCGCCGGCGATGGAGAGCATCTCGTTCTCGACCGCGTACTCGATGACGCGTGGGTCGGTGTGCGGCGAGACGATGATCGACGCGCCGGCACGCCGCGCCAGCGCGGCGTCGTTCGTGCTGCGCACCGTTCCCGCGGCGATCGACACCTGCGGGCCGTAGCGCTTGGCCATCGATGCCATCAGCTCGATCGCGTCGGGAGTGGTCATCGTGATCTCGACCAGGCGGATGCCGTTGCGCGCGTACGCGTCCGCGACCGCCTCGGCTACTTCGGCGCTGTCCTCGCGCACGACGCCGATGATCTGTTCCGTGTAGACCTTTGCCAGGAGCTCTTTGCGTGACATGACGGTATTGATTTTAACGTAGGGCGGGCTTCAGCCCGCCCATGGACGGGCTGAAGCCCGTCCTACGTTTGATTAATCCAGGGCGGCGGCAATCTCCCCGAAGGCCGGCAGGTGCCGCAATCCCTCCAGCCGCGGATCCACGTCCAGAAACACCAGCCAGGCGGACCGGTCCTCCACCGCGGCGCGCAGGTGCTCGAGGGCGCGCCTGGAGTCGCCGAGCCCGGCATGGATCATGGCGATGTCATACGGCGAGATGTAGCGCTCCTTCTTCTCCTGCTCCAGCTCCTCCAGCAGCGCCAGAGCCTGGTCGCGGTGCCCGGCCACGGCGTGCGTGTGCGCGAGCATGGCCTTGAGGATGGAGATGCGCTCGACTTCCAGGGCGCGGTGAAAGGCGTCGATGGCCTCGTCGAAGCGGCTCTGCTGGCCGAGGGCCAGGCCGAGCCACCCGTGCGCGGGGATGAAGTGCTCGTCGAGCTCGAGCGCCTTGCGGAAGCGGCGGATGGCGGACTCGTAGTCCCCCGCGAAGTAGAACGGCCACCCCGCGTGCACGGCGCTGATGAGGGAGAGCGGATCGAGGTCGCAGGCCTTGGTGATCTGCTCGACCGCGTCGCTGAAGCGGCCGCGCGCGGAGAGGAGCATGGCGTAGCCGTCGTGCGCCGTGGCGTAGTTCGGGTTGAGCTCGATGGCGCGGCGGTAGGCCTCCTCGGCGCCTTCCCAGTCCCACTCGAACCACCAGCGCACCGCGCCGAGGGACGCCCACGGCTCGGCCAGCGCATCGTCGATCTCGAGGGCCTTCATCGCCGCGGCCTTCGCCTTCGGCATCGTCTCGCGCGGCGGCAGCGGGATGTTCGTGCCGAGGGTGATGAAGCAGTCCGCCATCCCCGCGTAGGCGCTGGCGAACGACGGGTCGGACTCGATGGCCTCGCGGAAGAAGGCGATCCCTTTGCGCAGCCCGTCGCCGGTGCGCTTGTTCCAGTGATAGCGCCCCTTGAGATAGAGCTGATACGCCTCGCTGTTCTCGGTGGTGCGCTTGCGGAGCTTTTTCCTCTCCGCGCCGGTGAGCCGCACCCGCAGCGCCTCGGCGATCTCGCGCGAGATCTCGTCCGGCAGCTTCACGAGGTCGGACATGTTGCGCGTGTACGTCGCGCCCCAGAGCTGCGAGCCGTCGGTCGTGTCGACGAGCTCCACGGAGATCTGCAGCCGCTCGCCGGCCGCCTTCACGACGCCGGTCAGCACGGCGCGCACGCGCAGCTCGCGGCCGACCGCCAGCGCGTCGAAGTCGCGCCCCTTGTAGCGGAACACCGTGCTGCGCGCCATGACCTTGAGCTTGGGCAGTTGCGACAGGCGGTTGATGAGTCCCTCGGTGATGCCGTCCGCGAGGTACTCCGCGTCGCCGGGCGCATTGGCCAGCGGCAGCACGGCCAGCGAGTCGATGGCCGCGGACTTGCGGCGGCGCACGATCTTCCGCACGAGCGTGTCGTCGCCGATGGAGGCGCTGGAGCCGATGGCGCGCAGGGTGAGCGAGAGGTCGCGCGCCGACTGGAACCGCAGCGACGGCGTCTTCTCGACGCATCCTTCGATGATGCGCTGGAGCTCGAGCGGGATCGTGCCGCCGAGGTCTTCGCGCGGCAGCGAGTCCTTGAGGATGGCCGCGATCGTGGCCGCGCCCGAGTCGCGACGGAAGGGCGGCCGCGCCGTGACCATCTCGTACAGGATGCAGCCGAGGGAGAAGATGTCCGCGGTCGGATCGACGGCCTCGCCGCGCAACTGCTCGGGCGACATGTAGCCGAGCGTGCCGATGACCGTGCCGGGGTGCGTCTGGAACCATTTCGTGGTGGGGATTTCCCGCTCGTCGCGCTGCGCGAGCAGCGGGTCGGTCTGGGCGAGCCCGAAGTCGAGGATCTTCACGCGCCCGTCGGCGGTGAGGAAGATGTTCTCCGGCTTGAGGTCGCGGTGCACGATCGATTTCGCGTGCGCGGCGGCCAGTCCCTCCGCCACCTCGGCGCCGATCTCCACCGCCTGCCGCCAGCTCAGCGCCATCGAGCGGATCTGCTCGCGCAGCGTCTTCCCCTCGAGCAATTCGGTGACGATGTAGAAGTCGCCTTCTTCGCGCCCGACGTCGTGCACCGCCAGGATGTTCGGGTGCGACAGCGAGGCGATGGCCCGCGCCTCGCGCTCGAGGCGGCCGATGGCCTCGGCGTCCTGGGCCGCGTCGCGCGCGAGGATCTTGATGGCGATGTCGCGCCCGAGGCGCGGGTCGCGGCCGCGGTACACCTGCCCCATGCCCCCTTCGCCGAGCAGCGATACGACCTCGTACGGGCCGATCTTCGATCCGGCGGTGAGCATGTCGTCATTGTATTAACATCACGCCACCCATGGTCCTCATCAACAAGGCCATCAACGAAGTGACGGTGAAGCTCGTCTACTACGGGCCCGGGCTCTGCGGGAAGACGACGAACCTCGAGAAGATCTACGCCAATCCGAAGCTGGACAACAAGGGCAAGATGATCTCGATGTCGACCGAGACGGACCGCACGCTCTTCTTCGACTTCATGCCCATGGAGCTCGGCACGATCGCCGGCCAGAAGGTGCGCGTGCAGCTCTACACCGTGCCCGGCCAGGTGTTCTACGACGCCACGCGCAAGCTCGTGCTGCGCGGCGCGGACGGCGTGGTGTTCGTGGCGGACTCGCAGGAGTCGATGAAGGAGTCGAACCTCGACAGCCTGCGCAACCTGAAGACCAACCTGCGCATCAACCGCCTCGACCCCGACAAGGTGGCGGTGGTGTTCCAGTACAACAAGCGCGACCTGCCGAATGTCTCCTCGGTCGAGGAGATGAACGCCTACCTCCAGCCCGGCAACGCGCCGGTGGTCGAGGCCTCGGCCATCAACGGCCAGGGCGTGACGGCGACGCTGCGTGCCGCCATCACGCGCATCCTCGACAACCTGAAGAACAACGTCGACACGGCGCTCTACGAGGAGCCGCCGCTCGCGCCGCCGGACCTGACGCAGAAGGCGGGCACCGCGGCGCCGAAGATCTCCGTGGCCGCCCCCGACCCCGCGCCGTTCGAGGAGGTGGAGCCGTTCGACGCCCCGACGGATTTCGAGGATCCGTTCGCTCCCGCGGACGAACACGCGGAGCTGCTCGCCAACGCGCGCGCGGTGGTGACGGCGCTGGAGGCGGCCCTCGAACAGGCCCGCGAGCACGAGCGTGCGCTCGCTGCACGCTATGGAGTGCGGCAACGCTAGTTGCCGCTCTGGATCGCGGCAGCGCAAGCTGCCGCGACTGGCGTCGCGGCAATGGAGAGCGGCAACTGGCGTTGCCGCACTCCATATCGGCGGTATGCTCCCGCACCGTAAATGACTTGGTACCAGGAATGGTTCGGCGAGGAGTACCTCGAGCTCTACTCGCATCGCGACGAGCACGAGGCCCGGCAGCAGGTGGCGTTCTTTCGGGAGCAGGCCGGCGGCGTGGACGGGCCGGTGCTCGATCTCGCCTGCGGCAGCGGGCGGCACATCCAGGAGCTGCAGGCGCTCGGCTATCACGCGGTCGGATGCGATCTCTCCTACACCATGCTGCGCACCGGTATCCGCGAATATGGCGCCATGCCGGTCGCGCGCGCGGACATGCGCCAGCTCCCGTTCTGCGACGACTCGTTCGCCGCGCTGGTCAATTTCTTCACCAGCTTCGGCTACTTCGAGGCGGAAGAGCAGAACCTGCAGGTGGTGCGCGAGATGTCGCGCGTGCTCGTGAGCGGCGCCCCGTTCCTCTTCGACTATCTCAACGTGCACCGCGAGCTGGAGAACCTCGTCCGGCGCGAGACGCTCGACACGCCGCTGGGCGTGGTGCAGATCCAGCGCTGGTTCGACCGATCTGAACGCTCGTTCAACAAACGCATAACGATCGGTGAAAAGCGGTATCTGGAGCGCGTGCGCGGATACGATCTCGACGAAGTGTCCTCAATGTTCTCTGACTGTCACCTCTCCATCCATTCCGCGTTCGGCGACTTCGACGGCTCGCCGTACGACCATACCTCGCCACGGCTCATCCTCGTCGGGAGCCGCGCATGAGGATCCCGCTCGCGCAGTACCCGGGCATGAACAAGTTCGTCCTCGACTGGATGAACGGCGACGAGCGCTTCCTGAAACGTGAAAACGTAAACGTAGGGCGGGCTTCAGCCCGCCTGGTCGGGCTGAAGCCCGACCTACGTTCGGCCCTCAAAGAATCGAACAAGCAATGGGGCCTCTTCGTGGGCGACCAGCTCGAGCGTTGGGAGAAGGGCGAGACCCTCACCATCATCGCCGGCCAGCAGGTCGGCTTCGCCGGCGGCCCGCTGTACACGCTCAGCAAGCTGGCCACGCTGGCGCGCTTCAAGCGCGACATGGAAAAGTCCGGCGTCCCGGTTACGGCCTTCTTCTGGCTGGCCACGGAAGACCACGACTTCGACGAAGTGGCCACGCTCAATGTGCCGGCAAAGAACCGCCAGCTCGACCTGCTGCGCATCCGCGCCGTGCGCACGGCCGACTCGCGCACCACGGTCGGCTCGCTCCCCGTCCCCGAGGAGCTGGTCACGCAGCTCCTGGCGCACTACGACATGCCGCGTCCCGCGTGGCTGCGCCCCGGCATCACCTTCCGCGACTCCTTCGCCGAGCTGGTGGCGTCCCTCTTCGGCAGCGAGATCATCCTCGTCGACGCGCTCCTCCCGGAGCTGAGGAAAGCGGGCGAGCCGCTCTTCGCCCAGATCGAGCAAAGACGTGACGAAATTCAAAACGCCCTGCAGAACCGCGCACGCGAGCTCGAGTCGGCGGGTTATCCGGAACAGGTCGAGGCGCGCGATGGAACCGAATACACCCTCCTGTACGAGGTCGATGAACACGCCAACCGCCAACCGCCAACCGCCAACCGCCAACCCGAGCGCACCTCGACCTCCGCGCTCACGCGCCCGCTCCTCCAGGACGCGGTCCTCCAGCCCGACATCTTCGTCGGCGGCCCGGCCGAGGTCGCGTACTACGCGCAGATCTCCGTCCTGCACGAGCTCCTCGGCGTGCCGATGCCGCGCGTGGCCTTGCGCGGGCACGTGCTCGTGGCGCCGAAGCGCGTCGTGCGCGCCATCGATCGCTTCGCCATCCAGCCGGAGGAGATCTTCTCTTCCGCCGACGCCATCGTTGCCGCGCGCGAGCCCGAGGGGGTGGCGCGCATCCGCGAGCTGGCCGAGGAAGGAAAGCGCGAGCTGATGTCGCGGATCGAACAGATCGGCGAGCTCGCGCTGCCGGCCGCCCACTCCCTGGCCGGCTCCATCCAGCGCTCCGTCGGCCATCTCGAGTTTCACTGGAACAAGCTCGCCGAGCGCGCCATCAAGGGCCTCGTGCGCAAGGACCGCGAGCGCTGGACCGCGGTCCGCGACGTCGTGGCCACGCTCTATCCCGACCATCACGTGCAGGAGCGCGTGGTGAGCTGGTTCGCCTACTGGTGCGAGCACCGCGAGCTGCTCGTCGAGCGCGTGATCGAGGAAGTGGAAATGGATTCCCCGTACTTCAGGATCGTGAGCCTATGAATTGGTTATCAGTTGTCGGTTCTCGGTTGTCCGTGCAGTCGCGCAGGAGGAGTGCTCAGGCGAGGAATCGCAGACAACCGACAACTGAGAACGGACAACAATGAGCGAAGCGAACATGGAAACCGTCGACATCCTCTTCTTCGGCGCGCACCCCGACGACGTCGAGCTTTCCTGCGGCGGCAGCATCGTCAAGTTCGTCCGGGACGGCCTCCGCGTCGGCATCGTCGATCTCACCCGCGGCGAGATGGGCACGCGCGGCACGCCGCAGACGCGCAAGCGGGAGGCCGCCGCCGCGGCGAAGGCCCTCGGCTGCACGTTCCGCCAGCAGCTCGACTTCCAGGACGGCAACCTGCAGACGGGACGCGAGCAGGAGCTGGAGATCATCGCCATCCTCCGCGAGCGGCGCCCGAAGCTGGTCGTCGGGCCGTATCCCGACGACCGCCATCCCGACCACACCCGCACCGGCCGCATCGTCACCGAGGCCGCGTTCTACGCCGGGCTGCGCGCGCTGGAGACGGGCCTCCCCGCGCACCGCCCGCAGGCCGTGCTGTACTACCTGCAGAACTACATGTTCCCGCCGTCGTTCATCGTCGACGTCACGCCGCACTGGAAGACGAAGATGAAGGCGGTGCACGCGTACAAGTCGCAGTTCCACGATCCGAAGTCGAAAGAGCCGCAGACCTTCATCTCCGACCCGAAGTTCCTGGAGATGATCGACGCGCGGGGGAAACACTTCGGCGCGCTGATCAATGCACAATACGGCGAGGCGTTCGTGACCAAGCAGCCGCCCCGCATCGACGACGTGATCGCGGCCTACAGCGGACGCGAGCTATGAAGATCGGCATCACCTGCTATCCGACCTTCGGCGGCTCCGGCGTGGTGGCCACGGAGCTGGGCCTGGCGCTGGCGCGCCACGGCGACGACGTGCACTTCATCAGCTACGCCATGCCCTCGCGGCTGAACGTGCTGCACGAGCGCATTCACTTCCACGAGGTGAACGTCACGCCCTATCCGCTCTTCGACCCGTACCCGCCGTACACGCTGGCGCTGGCCACGAAGATGGCCGAGGTGGCGGCGTACGAGAAGCTGGAAGTGCTGCACGTGCACTACGCCATCCCGCACGCCATCAGCGCGCACCTGGCCAAGCAGATCCTCCGCTCGAGCCTGAAGGTCATCACCACGCTGCACGGCACCGACATCACCCTGGTCGGCCGCGACGAGAGCTATCTGCCGATCACGAAGTTCGGCATCGAGGTGTCGGACGGTGTGACCGCGGTCTCGGAGTGGCTGAAGCAGGAGACGGCGACGAATTTCCAGACCGACAAGCACATCGACGTCATCCCGAACTTCGTCGATCCGGCGCGCTTCCGCCGCGAGCCGAGCGCGATCTGCAACATGTTCGCCTCCCCGGGCGACAAGCTGGTCTGCCACGTCTCGAACTTCCGCCCGGTCAAGCGCGTCATGGACGTGGTGGAGACGTTCGCCGCCATCGCCGCGAAGGTGCCTGCGCGCCTGCTCATGCTCGGCGACGGCCCCGACCGCTCCAAGGCGGAGGCGTTCGCGCGCGCGCATGGCCTCCGC
>Ga0196976_1000121_pt1 | contig 52338 bp, 38 predicted proteins | sample S3v_513CmetaG_FD_148644 | JGI IMG/M metagenome (GOLD analysis project Ga0196976, IMG submission 148644) | Soil microbial communities from Anza Borrego desert, Southern California, United States - S3+v_5-13C | ecosystem: Environmental > Terrestrial > Soil > Desert | place: USA: California... | reverse complement strand
TCTTCTTGTTGTGGAGCATGAGATCGAACGATCGCGGCGTGCCCTTGCCCTCGATCTTCACGTCGAAGGAGCAGTTCACGAACTCGGCCTTGCCCCGGGTCGTGTTGGAGACGATCCCGCCGACCTTCCCCGGCTCGTCGCCCACCGACTTCTTGAAGCACGAGGACTTGACGCAGATCGGCTTCCCGTCGGCCTTCACCTTCTTCGAGCCCTTCGCCGTGTCCTTCGATCGAGCGATGTTGGGATACGGGATCGGGACCGGACCGCCAGGGCTCGGCGTCTTGCACACGTCCGGGAACGCGATCGAGATGCCGCCCGTATCGGCGGTGACGATCTTGAGCTTGTTCACGCCGACCGCGGAGCCCACGGGCACCTCCCCCTTCCCATGCTACATCGCCTGCGCCGCGGGACGCGACCCCGCGCCCGCCGCCCCCACCCCGACCTGGAACCCCGTCACGCCGGTCGGGTCGCGGAGCGCCAGCTCGCCCCGCCAGAACAGGAAGACCTTCCGCTCGTCCGTGTCCACGACGAGGGTGTCGAGCCGCGTCTGCACGAGGGCGTCCTTCGCGCCGAGGACCTGGACGCCGACGCGGGGCGCCTCCACCCCCGGCAGCCGGAACGCGTACCCGCCCTCCGCCGCCACGCCGCTCACGACCACCGGCTCGTCGCCGCGCAGGTAGCCGGCCGCGACGAGCCCGGGCGACGCCGCGGAGAGGAACCGCCGGTCGAAGTCCCGCGGCAAGAGCGGCGCGCGCTCCTTCTGCCAGCGCTCGTCGTAGGTGCCCGCGTACTGCACCCGCGGCTCCCAGTTCGGCGAGGTGAACCCGAAGCCGGCGGGCGGCGGGCGATCGCCCCACCCGCGGAACGGCCGCGCGGGGTCCTCGAGGTTCGGGCACGGGAGGCCGTCCTCGTAGCCGTCGCTGCTCGCGCGGTAGCCGACGCCGACGGGGTTCCGCGGCTCGAAGGTGTGCTTCCGCTCGTCGGGGTGCGAGCGATCCCAGCCGCCGAAGGCGCGCTCCCACTGGAGCGGGATCTCCTCGAACGCCGCGGGCCGGGACATGCCCACCCCGCCGACCGAGCGGAAGAAGACGCGATCGCCGAGCACGCGGACGCCCTTCCGGAGCGGCCCGACCTGGAGCGCCACCATGAGCTCGGTCGTGCCCGCCCGCGGGGCGACCGCGCTGCCGACGAGGACGACGTCCGTCGCGGGCTTGGGGAGCGTCCCCTCGGGCTCGTACCGCCAGCTCGCGACCTCGGGGTCGCCGTTGGGCTCTCCCTCGAAGAGGGGCGGCTGCTGCTCTTCTGCGAGGGTGAGGCCGGTGGCGGCGATGTCGTAGGTCGCCTTGACGAGCGGCACGAGCAGCGGCCGGCCCTCCTCGTCGGCGACGAAGACCGGCTCGAACGCGAAGGGCGTCGCGTTCTCGACCGCGGGGTGTCCCATGCTCCGCCGATCCTACCAGATTCGCCGGTCGGTCCTTGGCCCGGACCCCGCTTCCGCGGACAATGGTCCCCGGCCATGGCCCTCGACGACTCCCCCGGCCCGGAGACCCGGAGCCGCGCCCCGCGCGCGGTCCTCGCGCGCGTCGTCTCGGGGCGCGCCCGCGCGCCCGAGATGCGCTTCACGCGCGCCTTCACCATCGGCTCCTCGACCGAGGCCGACTTCCAGCTCCTCGAGCCGGGGGTGGCGCCGTCGCACGCCGAGGTCCTCCCGGACGGCATCCTGTGGTGGATCCGCGATCTCTCCTCGACCGGGACGATGGTGAACGGCGCCCGCGCCTCGATGGTCCCGCTCCGCGAGAGCGCGGAGCTGGAGCTCGGGCCCGGCGGTCCGCGCGTGCGGCTCGAGCTCGTCGCCGCCGAGCGACCGCAGCCCTTCGTCCCGGGCGGCGACACGCAGGCGCTGTCCCGCCCCGCCGGCACCGCCGCGGAGCCCGCGCCCGCGGCGCACGTCACCATCCCGCGCCCGCCCCGCGGCGAGGCCGCGCCGGGCGGCTTCACGACCGAGTCGCAGATCCTCCGCCGCTTCCTGCGCAAGGAGGGCGAGCAGCCGATGGGCCGCGAGACCCTCCTCTTCCGCCGCGCCTTCGAGCGCGTGAAGAAGCGGTCCTCGCGCCCGTACCAGATCCTCGCCGCCGTGGTGCTCGTGGCCCTCGTCGCCTCCGGCGGCGTCATCGTCCACCAGCAGCGGAAGCTCCGGACGCTGCGCGACACCGCGGAGCGGCTCTTCTACGCGACGCGCGCCGTCGAGGTGGAGATCTCGCAGCTCGAGGAGGTCGTGCTCGCCCAGGCCGACCGGAAGCTGCTCGGGAGCCTCCTCGAGCGAAAGGCGAAGTTCTCGAAGATGGAGGCCGAGTACGATTCGTTCGTGGAGGAGCTCGGCATCTACGCCAAGCTCCCGGAGGACGAGCGGCTCATCCTCCGGACCGCCCGCGCCTTCGGCGAGTGCGAGGTGAACGTCCCGCCGGAGTTCGTCGCCGAGGTGAAGAACTACATCCAGAAGTGGAAGACCTCGAGCCGCCTCGCGAACGGGCTCAAGCGGTCGGCGCAGCACGGCTACGGCCCCGTGATCCAGCGGGTGCTCCACGAGACCGGCCTCCCGCGGCAGCTCGTGTACCTGCCGCTGGTGGAGAGCAACTACGACGAGCGGGCGGTCGGGCCCAACACGCGCTACGGCTACGCCAAGGGCATGTGGCAGTTCATCGCCTCCACCGGCAACCACTTCGGCCTGAAGATCGGCCCGCTCCACGACCAGCCCGTCTACGACCCCAAGGACGAGCGGTTCGAGTGGCAGAAGGCCACCACCTCCGCGGCGCGGTACATCAAGATGCTCTCGTCGCACGAGACCATGGCCTCGAGCATGCTCGTGATGGCTTGCTACAACTGGGGCGAGGGGAACGTCCGCGCCCTCGTGAACAAGCTCCCGCCGACCCCGCAGGACCGGAACTTCTGGCGCCTGCTGCGCGACAAGAAGGTGCCGCGGGAGACGTACGACTACGTCCTCTCGATCTTCTCGGCGGCGGTGATCTGCGAGAACCCGAAGCTCTTCGGGTTCGAGTTCACCTGCCCGGCGATGCCGGAGCCGGCGGAGGACGTGGTGCCCGCGGGCGCGGGGGGATAGCGGAGGCCGGGATCACCTCGTCCGATCCGGTTCGCCCGCCGCGATACCGGCGGATGCCGGACACCCCCGGACCCGCCTCCGTCCTCCACCTCCCGGAGTTCCCCCTCGCCTGGTTTCGGGCGATACTCTCCGGGTTTCCGGCAGCCGGCCAGGTCACGCACGCCCCACCTTCCGTCGGGCACCGCCGAGGGGGAACACCGATGCGCGTCGAAGCCAAGTCGCTCGTTCGAAAGCTCACGCCCACCGCCACGCGGCACCTCGAGGCCGCCGTGGGACGCGCCGCGCAGGGCGGCTATTACGAGCTCACGGTCGAGCACCTGCTCGCGTCGATGCTCGAGCCGGACGAGGGCGACGTGGCGCTCCTGCTCCAGCAGCACGGCGCCGATCGCGTGCGGCTCGCCGGCACGATCGAGCGGACGCTCTCGGGCATGAAGTCCGGCAACCCGGGCCGCCCCGTCATCTCGGAGAGCGTCTTCAACTGGCTCGAGGACGCCTGGCTCATGGCCTCGGTCGAGCTCGGGGCGCAGAAGCTCCGGAGCGGCCACCTCCTCGTCCAGCTCGCCGCCCGGCCCGACCGCTACACGGGCGAGTCGTACGCCGAGATCGAGGGCCTCGACGCCGACGTCATGAAGCGCGACCTCGCCGACGTCCTGGCGAAGAGCCACGAGCACGCCGAGTCGTGGATCGAGGGCGCACCGGGCGCGCCTGGCGCGGCCGGCGGGCCGGCGGGCTCCGGCGCGGTGGGCGGGGAGGCGCTGGCGCGCTTCGCGACCAACTTCACGCAGCGGGCGCGCGAGGGGAAGATCGACCCGATCTTCGGCCGCCACCGCGAGATCCGGCAGATGGTGGACATCCTCGCCCGCCGCCGGAAGAACAACCCCATCGTCGTCGGCGAGCCGGGCGTGGGGAAGACCGCCCTCGTCGAGGGCCTCGCCATCGCCATCGCGGCCGGCGAGGTGCCCGACTCCCTGCGCGAGGTGGAGCTCCTCGGGCTCGACCTCGGCTCCCTCCAGGCGGGCGCGAGCGTCCGGGGCGAGTTCGAGAACCGGCTCAAGGCGGTCATCTCCGAGGTGAAGGCCTCGCCGAAGCCGATCGTGCTCTTCATCGACGAGGCGCACACGCTCATCGGCGCCGGCGGCAACGCCGGCGGCAGCGACGCCGCGAACCTGCTCAAGCCGGCGCTCGCGCGCGGCGAGCTCCGGACCATCGCCGCCACCACCTGGAGCGAGTACAAGAAGTACTTCGAGAAGGACGCCGCCCTCGAGCGCCGCTTCCAGCCGGTGAAGGTCGACGAGCCGTCGGACGAGGACGCGGTGGTGATGCTGCGCGGCCTCCGCGCGGCGTACGAGAAGGCGCACGGCGTCGCCATCCGCGACGAGGCGGTCACGGCGGCGGTCCGGCTCTCGCGGCGCTACCTCTCCGGCCGGCAGCTCCCCGACAAGGCGGTCGACCTCCTCGACACCGCCGCGGCGCGGGTGAAGATCGCCCTCGCCGCGCGGCCCGAGCCGCTCGTCGCCGCCGCGGAGGAGATCGCGAGCCTGGAGCGCGAGCGCGCCGCGGTGGCCCGCGACCTGGCCGACGGGCAGCGCAAGGAGGACGGGGCGATCGCCGAGATCGACGGGCGGCTCGCGGCGGCCCGCGACCGGGTCGCGGCCCTCGAGACGCGGCTCGGCGCCGAGCGCGCCGCGGTCGAGACGCTGCGCGCCGCGCGCGCCGCGCTGGCCGAGGGCAAGGGCGATCGCGCCGCGGTCGACGCCGCCGCGGCCGAGCTCGCGAAGATCCAGGGCGAGGACCCGCTCCTCCACGCCGAGGTGGACGCCGGCGCCGTGGCCAAGGTGATCGAGGCCTGGACCGGCGTGCCGGTCGGCAAGATGCGCTCCGACCAGATCCAGGCGGTGCTCGACGTGGAGAAGCGGCTCACGGAGCGCGTGAAGGGCCAGCCGGAGGCGATCCGCGCCGTGGCCGAGGCGCTCCGCATCTCGCACGCCGGCATCCGGAACCCGGGCGCGCCCGTGGGCGTGCTGCTCTTCGTGGGGCCGAGCGGCGTCGGCAAGACCGAGACGGCGATCGCCCTCGCGGACCTGCTCTACGGCGGCGAGCGGTTCATGACCACGATCGCCATGAGCGAGTTCCAGGAGAAGCACTCCGTCTCGCGCCTCATCGGCTCGCCCCCGGGCTACGTGGGCTACGGCGAGGGCGGGCGCCTCACCGAGGCGGTGCGGCAGCGGCCGTACTCCGTGGTGCTGCTCGACGAGTGCGAGAAGGCCGACCTCGAGGTGATGAACCTGTTCTACCAGGTGTTCGACAAGGGCGTGCTCACCGACGGTGAAGGACGCGAGGTCGACTTCAAGAACACCCTGGTGATCCTCACCTCGAACCTCGCCTCCGACCTCGTCATGGCCGCGTTCGACGACGAGGAGAAGCCGACCGCCGAGCAGATCGCGAAGGCGATCCGCCCGATCCTCTCGAAGCACTTCAAGCCGGCGCTCCTCGCCCGCATGAACATCGTGCCCTTCGCGCCGCTGCCGCAGGACGTGCTCAAGGAGATCGTGCAGCTCAAGCTCGGGACGCTCGCGCGGCGGCTGGAGGCGAGCCACGGGATGAGGTCCACCTTCGCGCCGGAGCTCGTCGATCACCTCGCGGGCCGCTGCCAGGACCCGGAGACCGGGGCGCGCAACGTCGATCACGTGCTCCGCGGCTCGCTCATGCCGGCCCTCTCGCGCGCGCTCCTCGAGCGCATGGCGGCGGGGACGCTCTCGCGGTCCGTCACCGTCGGGGTCGACGCCCAGGGCGGCTTCGCGATCCAGTTCGGGGAGGCGTAGACGGCCATGGATCCGCTGCGCGTCCAGGTGGAGGACCTCGACGGCAAGGGGGTGGAGGCGTACGCCTTCATCTCCTCGCCGGTCCGGGTCGGGCGCGGCGATCTCAACGATCTGCGCCTCGACCGTCCGTACGTGTCGAGCTGGCACGGGGTGATCCAGTTCGACGACGAGGGGATCCGGTTCATCGACCTCGGCTCGACCAACGGGACGTACGTGAACGGCGCCCGCCTGGAGCGCAACAAGCCGGCCGCGATCCTCGCGACGACCGAGCTCACGATCGGGCGGCTCCGGCTCGTCCTCTCGCGCGGCGCGGCCGAGGGCCAGGCGCCGCCGCCGGAGCCGGTCACGATGTTCGCGAAGGTGGTCGCCGCCGAGGTGGCCGCCGCGGGGAACGCCGCGGGCGGCGGTGGGCCGGGCGGCGCGGGCGGACCCCGGCCCGAGGTGGCCGTGTTCCAGCCCGAGCCGGCGCACGTGGCCCCCGTCGTCGAGGCGCCCCCGCCGCCCGACGCCACGGTCGAGAGCGCGCTCGAGGCCGCGTCCTGGCAGCTCGGCGTGCTCCACGACAGCTGCAAGACGGCGAGCGAGAGCTTCCAGCTCGCCCTCGACGGCGTCCTCACGCCGCTCTCGGACCCGCAGCGCCGGGCCGCGCTCGCGGCGATCGCGACGCGCTACCCGTACGCCGCGCTGCACGGGCTCGCGCACGCGCCGCCGCCGGCGCCGCTCTCGCCGATGCCCGCGCAGCCGCACGCGGGCCTCCCGCCGCAGCCGGTCGCCGTCCCGCTCGCGGCCGGCGGCGGGCTCGGCGGCGACGCGCTGCGCCTCGTGCGCGCGTTCGCCGAGGCCTACCTCTCGGCGGCGGAGGCCCCGGCGACGCCGGAGGCGCTGCAGCGCTTCCTGGGCGCGCTCGCCGAGGCGCTCGAGACCGCGGCGCGCGGCTACCTCGAGCTGCGCGGCGGCTACGAGCAGTTCGGCCGCGAGATGGGCATCCGCGTGCCCAAGGGCGAGGGGGCGCTGGCGCGGATCTCCGACGCGCGGCAGCTCGTGGGGTGGCTGCTCACCCCGGCCGACGGCGAGTCCCGGTCGCGCCAGCTCGCGGGCGCGTTCGCGGACCTCATGATCCACCAGGTGGCGCTGCTGAACGGCGTCCAGGCCGGCGCCCGGTCGATGCTCGACGAGCTCTCGCCCGACGCGATCACCGCCGCCGCCGAGCGCGACGGGAAGTCGGGGCTGCTCCGGGCGCTCAAGGAGGCCGGCCTCTGGCGCACCTTCGTCGAGCGGTGGCACGCGCTCGCGGACGAGGAGAGCGCCGTCACCGACGTGCTGTTCGGGAAGTCGTTCGCGCGGGCCTACTCCGCGGTGGCCGGGCGGCGCTCCCCCACCGACTCCGACTCGGAACAGAGGGCGACGCCCCACACCCGCAAGCCGAGGTGAGCCGCGCTCCGCTCACCCGACGAGGAGATCCACGTGACCGTCCGCACCGCCCCGTTCGCGCTCCTGCTCGTCCTCGCCGGCTGCGCCGCGCTCCCCCACCCCTGGCCGCGCGCGCCCCTCTGCACCGGCGCGCTGCGCGAGGGCGCCGCCCTCGACGCCCAGGCGTGGCTGGCGCTGGTGCTCCAGGGCTACGACCCGCAGACCCGCCGCGCGACGACCCCGGCCCTCGACTGCTCCGGCGCGCAGGTCCGCTGGGAGGCGCCCGCCGTCCTCTGCGCCGACCCCAGCACCGCCCGCGCCATGCTGCCGGACCGGCCCATCGGCGACGGCGACGTGGTGGTGAGCGAGGTGGACGCGACGCACCGCCTCGTCTGGATCCTGACGAGCCGCTACGCGAGCGGCGACGCGCTCGGCCCGGTGGCGCTCGTCGAGGTCCGCGGGCACGTCCTCGCCGTCGAGGCGCTCGGGTCGCTGCGCGCCAACCCGGAGCGGGCGAAGCTCGGCCTCCTGCGCGCCGGCGACTCGATGCTCCTCGTCGCCGAGGGAGAGCGGTGCACCGGCGCCAAGGCGGCGAGCTGCGAGCGCTCGGCGCGCGTGATGCCGCTCCTCGGCAACCGGTTCGAGCCCTCGCGCGTGGTGAACGGCGCGGGCGCCTGCCTCGGCGCCGGGTGGCTCCACCTCACCCGCGAGGAGATCGACAAGCTCGGCGGCGGCCGGGAGCGGCGCTACCGCGTGGACGCGTCCGTCTCCGCCGGCCCGGACGGCCTGCGGCTCCTCGAGCTCGTCACGGTGCACGACCGCGAGGGGCGGGCCGCGAACGCGCCCGAGCGGCTCTTCCGGCGCGCGGAGGGGACGACCGTGTTCCGGGTGTGGGGCTCCGACCTGGTCGCGGAGAATTCGACGCTCTGGACGCGGCTCCTGATGACCCGCGAGTAGATCGCGCGGCTACCGCCCCACGCCCCGCGCCGCCTGCACGCAGCGGATGAGCGCCCCGGCCCGGTCCCGGAGGTCCGACGAGGACGACAGGTTCCGGAAGGCGTCGGTCGCGAGCGCGAACCAGTAGTAGCCCGTGGCAGGCCCCGACGTGCCCGCGTCGAGCCCCTCGATGAGCGCGTCCGGATCGGACACGTCGATGCCCGACTCCTTCCAGAGCTGCCGCAGGTACGCGTTCCGCTCGGTTCTGCACGGGGGCTGCGCCCCCGCCCCGCCGGCAGAGCCGTCGGGGCCCCACTCCTGCTTCGCGGGACCCTGGGCCGTGCTCGCCGCTTCGCGGCTGCGCGCCGCTGCCCCGCGGAGAGGGGCCTCCGGCCCCTCTCCCTGCTCCGCAGGGGCCCCCACCCCGGTCCCGGAGGACACGATCGTGAACGAGCCGACCTGCCCGTCCTCGACGCCCTCCTCCTCCACGCGGAACCAGCCCTCCGGGAGGTCGATGCGTTGCCCCACCGGGAGCTTCTTCGAGAGCACCTCCGTGCGGCCGGAGCCGACGTCGATCGTTCCGCCGGGGCGATCGTCCGCGGCGCGGGCCGGGGCCGGGAGCGCAGCGAGGGCGGCGAGGAGGAAGTGGAGCCGTTTCATCGGGACCTCGATCACGCGGTCAAGGTTCGGCAGGCCGGTGCTCGCCCGCAAGCTCGCGACGTGTCGCTTTGCTGGGGTAGCGTGCGGGCAGCCCCAAGTTGGGATTGGACGGCGGGGCCGAGTTCGAATTGAACCTCGGGTGCGGGCTTGGGGTCGAGCGCGGGCCCGTTCACGGGAGCTTGAACGATGAGGATCGCGATCGTCGGTGCTGGAGGAGTGGGCGGGCTCCTCGGCGGGCTGCTGGCCCGGGCCGGGGAGGAGGTCGTCCTCGTGACGCGCGGCGAGGCGCTCGCCGCGATCCGCCGGGACGGGCTGCGGGTCGACTCGCCGCTCGGCAGCTTCTCGGTGCCCGTCGCCGCGGCGGCGGAGGACCCTGCCGCCCTGCCGCCCTCCGACGCGGTGCTCGTCGCGGTGAAGGCGTGGCAGGTCCCGGAGCTGGCGCCGAAGCTCGCGCCGCTGGCCGCGCCCGGCGCGCCCGTCATCCCGCTCCAGAACGGCGTGGACGCGGCGGACCAGCTCGCGCGCGCGCTGGGCGAGGAGCGGGTCGCCGGCGGCGTCATCAACGTGCTCGCCTGGATCCACGCGCCGGGCTCGATCAAGCACCTCGGCGCCGCCCCGATCGTCGTCATGGGCGAGCGCGGGGCGCGCGCCGGGACGCGGAGCCCGCGGCTCGAGGCGCTCGCCGCGGCGCTCGCCCGCGCCGGCGTCGTCGCCAAGGTGGTCGAGGACGTCGAGCGGGCCACCTGGGAGAAGTTCCTCCTCGTCGAGCCGTGGGGGCTCGTCGCCTCGACCTCGCGCGCGCCGCTCGGCGTCCACCTCGACGTGCCGGAGCTCCGGGCGGTGCACGAGCGTGCGATGCACGAGGTGGCGACGCTCGCGCGGGCGCGCGGCGTGGCGCTGCCGTCCAACGCCGTCTCGGCGACGCTCCAGGTGCTGGAGGCCGTCGCGCCCGACGCGACCGTGTCCATGCAGCGCGACGTCGGCGCGGGCAGGCCGTCGGAGCTCGAGGACCAGGCGGGCGCCGTCCTCCGGCTCGCCCAGGAGGCGGGCATCGCGGTCCCCGTCCACGAGACGCTGTACGGCGTCCTCGTCGCGCAGGAACGGGCCACCCGGGGCGAGATAGCTCGGTTTCCGAGGACTTGAGAAGGTCAGCGGTGCTGAGATCCTCGACGGATCCTGCCAACCCACCGGAACGACAGGGGCTTCTCACGAGGCGACCCCTGACTGCTGAGATCGTAATCAGCCCTTGGGGGCACAGGCCGCCATAACCACCTGATCTTCCTCGTCACGGCATCTGGCGCGTCGCTTGCGATGAGGGGCGTGGGGGCGGCCCTCCGCTGTGGCCGCCCACCGGAGGAAGCCGTGGCCACGTTCATCGAGTACCTGGAGATCCTCGGAGCCTTCGTCGCCGGCCTCTTCGGCCGCGCCGGCGTCTTCCTGCTCGGAGCGCTCCTCATCGCGATCCCGGCGATCCTGCTCGCCATCGCGCTGGGCCAGGTCTCGAAGCTCCGCGCGCGCCGCACGGTCCGCGCCGGCCGCTTCACGTTCCGCCGCGGCGCGTTCCACGCGCCCAACCACACCTGGATCGCGTCGCGCGGCCCCGCCGAGCTCATGCTCGGCATCGACGACCTCGCCCGCGAGCTCCTCCCCTCGGTGACCTCGGTCGAGCTCCCGCGGCCCGGGATGGTGGTCCGCCGCGGCGAGCCCATCGCCGTGCTCCACGCCGGGCGCCGCTCCGTCCGGATCGAGGCGCCCGTGAACGGGATGGTGGTGCGGGCCAACGCGCGCGTGACCGGCGACCCCGGCCTCGTGAAGCGGGATCCGTACGGGGACGGCTGGCTGTTCTCGCTCACGCCCGCCGACACGGCGTACATGAGCTTCCCCGCCGAGGCGGAGGCCGGCGGCTGGCTGCGGCGCGAGGCAGAGCGGCTCGAGCGGTTCTTCGAGCACGAGCTCGGCCTCGCGGCCGCCGACGGCGGCGCGCTCCTCCACTCGCCGCTCACCTCGCTCGGCGACGCCGGGTGGCGGCGCCTGACGGAGGAGTTCCTGCGGGAGCAGAAGCCGGAGCAGGGGGCGGCGTAGCGGGGCGCACCCCGTCATCCTCCCAGGGGTACTTCCCCGCCTCGAGCAGCGCCTCCGCGACGACCCCGAGGGACTCGTCCTCGGGACCGTCGATGCCCTCGAGGCTCGCCGTGACCCGCCGCTCGGCGCCGGCGGCGAACGCCCGGAGCAGCTCCCGCTCCGGCCGCGCGGCGGCCTCGCCGTGGTTCTCGAGCCGCCCCGCGACGCGCGAGAGCATCGCCGCGAACGCGAACAGGTCCACGAGGGCGTCGGCGAGCCGGCGGAGCACGAGCTGCTCGTCGACGAGCCGCTTCCCGTGCCGGCGCAGCGTGCGGTCCACGGACTGGGCGAGCGCGGCGGTGAGCGCCTCGAATCGCGCCGCCTCGGCCGCGAGCGAGGGCGGCAGGAGCGTGAACCGCCCCTTCTCGCGGCTCGGCACGGGCGGCAGGCCGGCGCGGCGGCGCGCGTACTCGGAGAGGAGGCCGAACCCCTTGATCGGATCGGCGAAGACGCCGCGCACCGACTCGGCGAGGTCGCGGATCTCCTCGGCCGCGTCGCCCGCGGTGGTGAGCGCCACGAACAGGCGGAGCACGTCGTTGGTGCCGTCGAAGATGCGGTTCACCCGCGTGTCCCGCAGCGCGCGCTCGTACGGGAAGGCGCGCATGTAGCCGGCGCCGCCCGCGAGCTGCAGCGCCTCGTCGGCGGTCCGCCAGAGCGCCTCGGTCGCGATCACCTTCGCGATGGCCGCCTCGACCGCGACTTCCTGGAACCCGCGGTCGAGCAGGCCGGCGGTGAGATCCACGACGCTCTCGGCGGCGTAGCACTCGATCGCGAGCCGCGCGAGCTTGCCGCGGACGAGCGCGAACGACGAGAGCGGCCGCCCGAACTGCTGGCGCGTGCGCGCGTGCTCGAGCGCGAGCTCGAGGAGCCGCTTCGCCCCGCCGACCGACCCGCCACCGAGCCCGGTCCGCCCGGCGTTGAGCACGCGCATCGCGAGCTTGAACCCCTTGCCGACCTCGCCGAGCACCTGGTCGGCCGGGACGCGGACGCGGTCGAGCGCGATCATCGTCGTCGAGCAGGCGCGGATGCCCATCTTGTCCTCGGGCGGCCCGACGGTGAGGCCGGGGGCGTCGCGCGGGACGAGGAACGCGGTGAGCTGCCCCTTCCCCTCGTGCGCGGTGCGCGCGAAGACCGTGAAGAGCCCGGCGATGGCGCCGTTGCTGACCCAGCCCTTCTCGCCGGAGAGGATCCACGCGCCCCCGTCGCGGACCGCCGTCGTGCGGAGCGACGCCGGGTCGGAGCCCGCCTCCCGCTCCGTCAGGCAGAACGCGGCGATGAGCTCGCCCGAGGCGAGCCGCGGGAGCCAGCGCGCCTTCTGCTCCTCGGTCCCGGCGAGCAGGAGGCCGCCGACGCCGATCGAGGCGTGCACGCCGACGGTCAGCGCCACCGACGCGTCGTGCCGCGCGATGGCCTGGAGGACGTGGGCGTAGCCGGTCGTCGAGAGGCCCAGCCCGCCCACGCGCTCGGGGAGGACGAGGCCGAACAGGCCGGCCGCGCGGAGCTCGTCGAGGAACGCGGGCGGCATCGCGCCCGCGCGATCCCACTCGGCGAACTCCGCCGCCCGCGGCCCGAGGAGCGCCTCGACCCGCCCCAGCACCGCCCCGAGCTTCTCCTTCTCCGCGAGCTTCGGGTCGGGGAACGGGAGGAGGATCTCCTCCTCGATCTGGCCCAACGCCAGCGAGCGCATGAAGCTCGCGGTGCGCTTGTCGATCATCTCTGGCCTCCCGCGCAGGCCGGCGCCGCGGGCGGAATCGGGCCCCCGCGGGGGCGGTGGGACAACCGCCCAGATCCACCGCGACAGGATGGTTGCATGCAAGCGCGCTTGCGGTCTACGTTCCAGGGGTGATGGCGCTCCAACGCCACCTCCCCCGGTCGGTCCGCCGCCTGCTCGTGCTGCTCGAGTTCCATCCCTGGATGCTCGCGCTGATCGTGTTCCTGGCGTGCGCCACCGGCGTCGCGATCATGGAGGGCCTCCGCGATCGGCCTGCCGTGGTGGCGCAGGCGAACGTGCAGGCCCCGGCGCAGCCCGGCCGGTGACCGGACGCCGCGTGGCGATCGGCCGCTCGCCCGGCCCGTCACGCAGCGGACACAGAACCGGCACACGAGCGCCACCGCCGTGCCCCCCGCTCCGCTGGTACTTAAGAGACCGCAGTCGAACCGGGTCACCCCAGCGTCGCGCGGAGTGGTCGATGAAGATCTCGAGGGAGTCGTTCTACCGCTGCGTCTTCTCCTCCTCGAGCTCGGAGCGCGTCGCGCACGTCCGCGCATGGGACGCGGGAGAGGCGGTCCAGCTCTTCCGCTCGGAGCTCCAGTCGGACGGCGTCGCCGAGCGCGGCACGATCCGCGTCTTCACGTCGGCCGACGGCGAGGCGCAGCGGGCGGCGTACCGGCCGTAGCGTTCCTCGCCCTTCGACTCCGCGGCGCTTTGCGCCGCCCCGCCCCATCCTCACGGCCCGAACGCCCGCGCGAACAGCTCGCTCAGCATGCGGGCCGTGAGGCCCCACACCACGCGTGAAGGATCCGCGTGGAACGACCACACCCGCCACCGGCCCGTCTCCGGGTCCACGTCCTCGAACGGCTCCTGCACCTCGCGCAGGAGCGCGGCGATCTCGGGCGGGAAGCGCGCCGGGTCCCAGAGGGCGGCCTGGCGGATCGCGGGATCGAGCAGGCGCGCGAGCGGCAGCTCGAACGGCTCCTCCACCTCGCCCGCCGCGCCGGTGAACGCCGCCGGCGGCGCCGCGACCGCGCCGACGACCGGTGTCACCACGAACCGCGCGATCGAGACGAGGTCGTCGAGCCGACCGAGGAGCTCGACCCGCGCGGGGGGCAGCCCGACCTCCTCCTCGGCCTCGCGGAGCGCGCCGGCCTCGGGCGTCTCACCGGGCTCGAGCCCGCCGCCGGGCAGGGAGATCTCGCCCTTGTGGTGCGGCAGCGCCGAGGAGCGGCGCGTGAACAGGATCGTCGGCCCGCCCGGACGATCGAGGATCGGGAGGAGCACCGCCGCGCGGCGGAACGCGGAGACCGCGAGCGGCCGCGGCGGCCGGGCGGCGAGCGCGATCCGGGCCCGAGCCACGGCGTCTGCGAAGGTCGGGGCCAGCGTCTGCACGCCTTTGATCTACACCACGCACCGCGTCGCCGCCGCACGGACGCCCGCCCGGACGTTTGACATCCGGGCTGGAACCCGGGAAAAACGCGGGATGCGCAGCGACCAGATCAAGAAGGGCTTCGAGCGAGCCCCCCACCGCAGCCTGCTCCGCGCCACCGGCCTCACCGACGCCGACTTCGAGAAGCCGTTCATCGGGGTCGCGAACAGCCACGTGGACATCATCCCGGGCCACTTCTACCTGGCCGAGTACGGCCGGATCGCCAAGGACGAGATCCGCAAGGCGGGCGGCGTCCCGTTCGAGTTCAACACGATCGGCGTCGACGACGGCGTGGCCATGGGCCACCCCGGCATGCTGTACAGCCTGCCCTCGCGCGAGCTCATCGCCGACTCGATCGAGACGATGATGAACGCGCACTGCCTCGACGCGATGGTGTGCATCCCGAACTGCGACAAGATCGTGCCCGGGATGCTCATGGGCGCGCTGCGCGTGGACGTGCCGACGGTGTTCGTCTCCGGCGGCCCGATGAAGGCGGGGACCGCGAAGGACGGCGCCCCGCTCGACCTCAACTCCGTGTTCGAGGCGGTCGGCCAGCGGGCCGCGGGCAAGATCGGCGACGCCGAGCTGCACGACGTCGAGTGCCGCGCCTGCCCCTCCGGCGGCTCCTGCTCGGGCATGTTCACGGCCAACTCGATGAACGTGCTGTGCGAGGCGATGGGGATCGCCCTGCCCGGCAACGGCACCATCCTCGCGCTCACGCCGGAGCGCGAGGCGCTCGTGCGGCGCGCCGCGCGCCGCGCGGTGGAGATCGCGGGCGACGAGCGGTTCCGGATGCGGCGCATCGTCAACGCCGACGCGATCCACAACGCGATGGTCGTGGACATGGCCATGGGCGGCTCGACCAACACCGTCCTGCACATGCTCGCCATCGCCCGCGAGGCCGGGGTGCCCTTCGGGCTCCGCGAGATCGAGGCCATCGCGAAGCAGGTCGCGCACATCGCGAAGATCGCCCCCTCGCTCTCGACCGTGCACATCGAGGACGTCCACCGGGCCGGCGGCGTGCCGGCGGTGCTGAAGGAGACGGCCCGGCGCGGCGGCATCGTGCGCGAGGGCGCGGTCACCGTCACCGGCGAGACCGTCGGCGAGCGGATGAAGGACGCGAAGATCGCCGACAAGGCCGTCATCCACCCGCTCGAGGAGGCCTACTCCCCCGTGGGCGGCCTCGCCGTGCTCTTCGGCAACCTCGCGCCCGAGGGCGCGGTGGTGAAGACCGCCGGCATCCAGCCGTCGATGCGCAGGTTCACCGGGAAGGCGATCTGCTTCGACTCGCAGGAGGACGCGATCGCCGGGATCATGGGCGGCAAGGTCCAGGCCGGCCACTTCGTGGTGCTGCGCTACGAGGGGCCGAAGGGCGGCCCCGGGATGCAGGAGATGCTCGGCCCGACGTCGCTCATCATGGGCATGGGCCTCGGCGAGAAGGTCGGCCTCGTCACCGACGGCCGCTTCTCCGGCGCGACCCGCGGCGCCTGCGTCGGCCACGTCTCGCCCGAGGCGGCCGAGGGCGGACCCATCGGGCTCGTCCAGGACGGCGATCCGATCACGATCGACGTCGAGGCCCGGACGCTCACCGTCGACGTCCCCGACACCGAGCTCGCGCGGCGCCGCGAGACGTTCCGGCCGAGGAAGAAGGACGTGAAGTCCTCGTGGCTCCGCCGGTACGCGCACCTCGTGACGAACGCGTCGAGCGGGGCGGTGCTGAAGACGGAGCTGTAGCCCTCGCCGCTCCCGGGTGTCGCGCTCTTCCGCTCGCCCCGAGCCTGTCGAAGGGCGAGCGGTGAATGGCTGCGCCTGCCGTCGCCGGCCCGGGCTCGGGCCCGTTCACGGGGCTGCGCGCTCCCACACCGCCGCGAAGAACCCGTCCGTCCCGTGGCGGTGCGGCCACGTGCGGACGAAGCCTTCCGGGGTCACGGTCTCCGCCGGCGCCGCGGCGGCGCGGACGCGGCGCCACTCCGGATGCGCCCGCTCGAAGGCCTCGGCGACGGCCTCGTCCTCCTCGCGCCGGAACGTGCACGTCGCGTAGACGAGCCGGCCGCCGGCGCGGACGCGGCGGGCCGCGTCCTCGAGGATCGCGAGCTGGAGCGCGGGCAGCGCGGCGAAGGCCGCGGGATCGAGCCGCCAGCGGACGTCGGGCCCGCGGCGCAGCGCGCCGAGCTCGGAGCAGGGTGCGTCCACGAGCGCGCGATCGACGAGGAGGTCCTGCGGCGCGACCGGGCCGTGGACGGCGATCATCGCGTCCGCGCCGGCGCGCGCCGCCCGCGCGCGGAGGCGCTCGAGCCGCTCCGCGTCGGGATCCGCCGCGTGGACACGTCCTCGCGGCCCGACCGCCGCCGCGAGCAGGAGCGTCTTCCCGCCCGCGCCGGCGCAGGCGTCGAGCACGGCGTCACCCGCGCGTGCCTCGACGAGGAGGCCGAGGAGCTGGCTCCCCTCGTCCTGGACCTCGAACAGGCCCTCCTGGAAGGCGCCGAGGCCGTAGACGTTGGGGCGGGCGCCGGGCGCCTGCGCCACGACGAGCGACCCGGGGACGAGCTGGCCCGGCGCGGTCGTGACACCCTCCTCGGCGAGGCGACCGGCGAGCCCGTCCGTCGTCGTCCGGAGCGGGTTCACGCGCAGGCAGATCGGCCCGGGCTGGTCGAGCGCGCCGGCGAGCGCGGGGGCGTCCTCCCCCGCGGCCCGGACGAGCTCCTCGGCGAGCCAGTCCGGGAGCGACCACCGGTCGGCGAGCGCGGCCGGCGGCGGCGCGGCCGGCGGGAGCGCGGCCGGGGCGAGCGCCGCGAGCGCGGCCCAGTCGGCGCGGCCGCCGAGATCCCGGAGCAGCGCGCCGAGGAGGTGCCGGGGCGGCGCGTCCGGCAGGCCGAGCTGCGCCCGGAGCCGGCGGCGCCAGAGCGCGACGCCGAACACCGCCTCCGCCACCGCGGCGCGCGCCGGGCGAGAAAGAGGCCCGAGCCTCCGGAGGAGGCGATCGAGGACGCGCTCCGCGGCGGCGCCGCCGAGGATCTCGGCGAGCGGCGCGTCGAGCGCGGGGGCGAGGCCCGCGAGCGCGTCCCAGGCGACCTGCGCGACGCGGCGTTCGGCCGGCGACGGGGCCTCCCGCGAGCGCTCCGCCATCACGCCCCCGCGTGCGGCCGCGCCCTGAGCAGCCGCGCCACGAGCTCGCGGAGCGCCGCCGCCTCGAACGGCTTCTCGACGCGCTCGTTGGGGACGCGCTCGAGGAACTCGCGCGCGCTCGGGGTGAAGGCGCCCCCCGTCAGGAACACGAACCGCTCGGCGAGGTGCGGCCGGCGCTCGGCCACCGTCCCGAACAGCTCCATCCCGGAGAGGTCCGGCATCATGAGATCGCAGATCACGAGGTCCCAGCCGTCCTCGTGGTCGAGCAGCGCCAGCGCGCCGTGCCCGCTCCCCTGGACGCGCACGTCGTGCGGCGGGGAGAGGATGCGCTGCAGCGCCCGGCAGACGAGCGGCTCGTCGTCGATCACGAGAATCTTGGCGCGGCGCGTGGGCGCGGGCGGCCGCGGCGCGGGCCGCTCCGCGGCGCCGGCGGGGGCGGGGGGGAGGAGGACCCGGAACGTCGACCCGCGCCCCACCTCGGTGTCGAGCGCGATCTCGCCCCCCATCGCGACCACGATGCCGTGGCAGATCGAGAGCCCGAGGCCGGTGCCGACGCCGACGGGCTTCGTGGTGAAGAACGGGTCGAAGATGCGCGCGCGGAGCGCGGGCGGGATCCCCTCGCCGTCGTCGGCGATCTCGATCACCACCCGCCCGTCCTCGTGGAGCGCGGTCGCGGCCCGGACGACGTGGGCCTCGGGGCGGCCCTCCGGGATCGCCTGGGCGGCGTTGATGAGGAGGTTGAGCAGCACCTGGCCGAGCCGGTGCTCGCTCCCGAGGACCCGCGGGACCTCGCCGAGCGAGACCTCGAGCCGGGCCCGGGCGCGGATCTCGTTGGACGCGAGCGAGAGGGCCGAGCGCAGCACCCGGTTCACCTCGAGCGGCTCGCGCCCCTCGTCGTCTGCGCGCGAGAACGTCTTCAGGTCGCGGACGATCTCGCGGACCCGCGTCCCTCCCTCGCGCGCCTCCTCCAGCGCGGCGATGACGTCCTGCTTCGTCCCGTCACGCCGGAGTTCGCGGATCGAGTACTCGAGGTTCGCGAGGATGAAGGCGAGCGGGTTGTTGATCTCGTGCGCCATCCCGGCGGCGAGCGTCCCCATCGACGCCATGCGGTCGGCGAGCCGGAGCTGGGCCTCCATCCGGCGGCGGTCGGAGACGTCCTCGACCATGGCGAGCGCGTACTCGGGCGCGCCGTCCGGGCCGGCGAGGGCGCACGCCCGGACCTGCGCCTGGACCCAGGCGCCGTCGCGCCGCTGGTACCGGCACGCGGCGTCCTCCAGCGACGCGTTCCCCGCCCGGAGCCGCGCGAGCCGCTCCTCCGATCGCTCGACGTCGTCCGGGTGGACGAGGTCGCGGTACGCCGCGCCCCGGAGCTCCACCTCGGGCCGATCCAGCATCGCCTGCATCGCGCGGTTGGTCTCGACCACGCGCCCGGCGCGGTCGAGCAGGACCATCCCGACCGGCACGCCGTCGAACGCGGCCCGGAACCGCGTCTCGCTGGCGCGCAGCGCCTCCTCCGACCGCTTGCGCTCGGTGATGTCGCGGACGATCCCGTGGAACCAGGCCCTGCCCCCCGAGCGCTCGACCTGGACGGCGACGTCCACCGGGAACGTGGACCCGTCCTTCCGCCGGTACCGGGTCTCCCAGTGGCCCCAGCCGGCGGCGAGCTGGGTCGAGGCCCGCAGGGAGAGGTCGTCGGGCGTCTCCGGATCGCGCAGGTCGTGCAGGGTGAGCCGCAGGAGCTCGTCGCGCCGGTAGCCGAGCAGCGCCTCGGCGCGGTCGTTGGCCTCGACGATCCGCAGCTCCTCGTCCACGAGGAACACCATGTCGTTGCCCCACCGGGAGAGGAACTCCACCCGGCGGGCCAGGGCGTCGCGCTCGCGCCGGGCGGCCTCGCGCCGGCTCCGCCACCAGTGCCCCACGCCGAGCGCGGCCGAGGCGGCGAGCGCGAGCGCGGTCGCGAGCGTCCACAGGAACCGCTCGCGGAGCGGGGAGAACGCCTCCGCCGCGTCGACCTTCACGAGCACGGCCCAGGTCGAGTTCGGCACCGGCCGCGTGGCGTAGATCGACGACACGCCGCGGTAGTCGGGCGCGGCGCCCGACCGCCGCTCGCCGCGGACGGCGGCGAGCAGCGCCTCCGCCCCGGCCTCGCGGGGCCCGACGCGGAGCCGCATCGCCGACCCCGGCAGGTGCCGGAGCCGGTTGAGCACGCGCGCGCCGTCACCGTCGGCGCGCGCCAGCACCGTCTCGGCCGAGAGGCTGCTCGGGACGGGCCACTGGAGGAGCATGGGGAAGAGGCGCCGCTGCGGGTCGATCCGGAGGAAGATGCCGCCGGCGAGCTCGCCCGCGAGGCGGACGGGGGCGATCACGTCGACGTGCATCCCGATCCGGTCCTCCTGGAAGTCCGAGAACCACGCCTCGCCGGTGGCCTCGGCGATCACCAGCGCGCCGCGGATGCGCGTCGGCGTGTGGCCCTCCGCGATGCCTGCGCCGGCGGAGACCTGGAACTCGCCCGCGGCGTTCACGAGCCCCACGCCCACCACGTCGCCCGCGCGCTGCATGCCCGCGAGCCACGCCTCGACCTGCGCCGAGGGCGGCTGGCTCCGGGTCGCGGCGAGCCGCAGCTCCTGCATCTGGTAGCTCGCGTCCGCGGCCAGCGACTCCGCCGCCGCGACCTTCTCGCTGCGCCACTGGATGACCTGGTCCACCTTGAGCGCGGCGAGCGCGTCGAGCTCCGCCGCCCGCCCCTGCCGGAACGCCGTCGCCTCGCTGCGGTACAGGCCGAGGCCCGCGCCGCAGATGGCCAGCCCGAGCAGGGCGGCGAGCGCGAACGCCGTCCACCGCGACGGCGGCCGGCCGAGCGCGTCGTTGGGCGGAACGGATGGGGGGCTCGAGGGCATCCGCGGGAGGACCGGAGCGTGTGGGCGGACAGGATAGCGCAACGGGGGGCCGGCGGGTCGCGGGGGGGCCACGGGCCGGAGGCCCGGGTGGTTCCCGGGGCGGACGTACCTCCCCTCCGCTACAATCTCCCCCGATGACCCCGCGCGTCCTCGTGGTGGACGACAAGGAGAACCTGCGCAAGCTGCTCGTCCGGATCCTCGCGGACGGGTACGCGGTCGAGGAGGCCGAGGACGGCGCGCGGGCGCTCTCGCTCGTCGCCACCCACGCCTACGACGTCGTGGTGACGGACATCCGGATGCCCGGGGCGGACGGGTTCGAGCTCCTCGCGGCGGTCAAGGCGCGGGCGCCGGACACCGAGGTGGTGATGATGACGGGCTACGCGACCGTCGCCGACGCGGTCCGGGCCATGAAGCAGGGCGCGTTCGACTACCTCGAGAAGCCGTTCGACCCGGACGCCGCGCTGGGCGTCGTCGCGCGCGCGGCGGAGCGGAAGCGCCGGGCCGACGAGGCCCGGCGCCAGACGGCCCCGGGCACGGCCGAGGCCTTCCACAACCTGGTGGGGCGGAGCCCGCGCATGCGCGAGGCCTTCGCCCTGCTCGAGAAGGCGGCGGGGCTCGACATCACCGTGCTGCTCCTGGGCGAGACCGGGACGGGCAAGGAGCTCGCCGCCCGCGCGATCCACTATCACTCCGCGCGCAAGGAGCGCCGGTTCGTGCCCGTGAACTGCGGGGCGCTCCCCGCCGACCTCGTCGAGAGCGAGCTGTTCGGCCACGCGCGCGGCGCCTTCACCGGCGCCGCCGCCGCGAAGCCGGGCCTGTTCGAGGAGGCGGAGGGGGGGACGCTGTTCCTCGACGAGGTCGGCGAGCTCCCCCTGCCCGCGCAGGTGAAGCTCAACCGCGCGCTCCAGGAGAAGGAGATCCGCCGCGTCGGGGACACGCAGCCCGTGAAGGTGGACGTGCGCGTCATCGCCGCGACGCACCGGGAGCTGCGCGAGGAGGCCAAGGCAGGCCGGTTCCGGGAGGACCTCTTCTACCGGCTGCACGTGTTCCCGGTGACCCTCCCCCCGCTCCGCGACCGGGCCGACGACGTCCCCCTGCTCGCGCACCACTTCCTCGCGAAGCACGCCCGCGCGCTCCGGCGCGAGCTGGACGCGTTCGAGCCCGAGGCGCTGGCGCGGCTCGCGGGCTACGGCTGGCCGGGCAACGTCCGGGAGCTCGAGAACGCGATCGAGCGGGCCGTCGCGGTGAGCGCGGGCGACCGCATCCGGGTCGCCGATCTCCCGCCCGAGGTGGCGGGGGCGACCCCGGCGCCGGTCGGCGCCGTCGATCCCGCGGCGCTCGCGAAGCTGCCGTACCGGGAGGCCGTGGCGGAGGCGCGCGACCGGACCTCGCGCGAGTACCTGGTCGCGCTGCTCGCGGAGTTCGAGGGGAACGTGACCCGCGCGGCGGAGCGGGCGGGGCTCGAGCGGGAGAGCCTGCACCGGCTCCTGAGGAAGCACGGGATCCGGTCGGATGACTTCAAGTGAAGCAGGCTCCAGGCTACGGGCTCCAGGCTCCAGCTCGGGAGCCGTCCCGAAGCCTGCAGCCTGAAGCCTACACGGGCTGCGCCGGCTCCCCGAAGTCCGTGCTCGGCATCTTCGCCCCGAGCTGGCCCTCGAGCCGCTCGGCGAGCCACGACCGGATCGACTGGAGGTGCACGTCCTCCTCGGCGAGCGCGTTCGTGAACTTCTGCGCGAGGTCGTCCTGGCCGAGCGCCTCGGCCATCGCGATGAGCGTCTTCCACCCGTCGTTGTCGGTCAGCTCGGCGATGAGGAGCGCGTCGAGGCACTGCGTCAGCGTCGAGCGCGGATCGGTCACGACCTTGATGAGCCCCTCCGACGCGACCGCGGTCACGTCGGCGCAGGGCGTCACCGCGGTGGGATCGCCGCCCATCTGCTCCATCGCCTGCTTGCAGAGCAGGAAGTGGGCGTGCTCCTCGTCCCGGAAGCGGCGCAGCTCCTCCGACGGGAACGAGTCCTTGCCGGTGGACGAGGCGGGGAGCTTGGCGATGATCGCGTCGTAGATCCGCGTCCCCGTCCGCTCGAACGCGAGCCGCTCGCCGAGCTTGTCCAGGAAGACCGTCGCCTTCTCGCCTTGCAGCGCCTTCATCGCGGTCTTGGCCATGCCCTTCACGTTGCCGGGCACGGGCATGGTCCCGACGGGCGGCGCCTCCTTCGACATCTCGGCGCGCATCATCGCGATGGCCGTGGCGCCGCGCGGGTTGGAGGGCACGGCCTGCTCGTTGTCGAGCATCTCCTTGCTCATGATCGGGTTCGCCTGCACCCCGGTCCGATTCTTCCCCAGGTCGGTCGGCTTCGTGTCGTGGTCGGCCATTGCGGTCTCTCCTTCAGTGCACGGCGGCGGACGGCTCGCCGGCGGTGAGCTCGGTGCCCGGCGTCCAGGCGTAGCCCTCCGCGACGATGGTGGAGGGCGAGCCCGACGCGTTCACGCGCGCGCGGTACTGGAGCGAGCGCTCCGGCTCCTGCGCGGCCGGGACGAAGTCGTGGCCGCTGGCGCGGAGCTCGATCTCGCGCAGCGTCTCCCGGACGAACTTCCGGTGGCTCTCGAACTTGATGGGGTCGGGCAGCGTCGCGGGGAGGACCTCGAACGGATCGCGGTTCTCGAGCCGCTGGAACTCGGCCTTCGCGGCGGCGAGGTGTCCGAGCTCGTAGTCGAGGAACCGCTCCCAGACCGCCTTGAGCCGCGGGTCGCCCTCGGTCTGGAGGCAGCTCCAGTAGTTCCAGACCTCGGTCGCCTCGTGGATGAGCCACTTCTCGAGCCAGCTCTCCTTCGGATCGGCGAGCGACTCGTACTGCGTGACGTGCTGCTCCTCGATCGAGGCGATCTCGGCGTAGAGCTGGCGCGCCACGGGGTCCGCGAAGAACGGCCCGACGTGCATGTAGTAGTCGTGGGTCTGGTACTCGCCGCCGACGAGCGTCAGCGCGTTGAGCTTCGAGAGCGGGTGCGCGGTGGCGCGGTCGTAGTGGCGGCGCAGGTCGTCCTCGGGGTGCCGGTGCTCGTCCACCGTGGGCCGCCCGGGCTGGACGTCCGTGTACCCCTGGAGGATCGCGTTCGCGTCCTTGCCCTCCACGCGATCGAGCAGCGACGCGTAGCGGTACATGTGGTCGAAGTCCTCGAGCAGGCCGAACCGGTAGACCTGCGCGAGGTAGGGATCGGGCTCGTGCTGCGCCACGTGGGCGGTGACCTCGATCGCGACCTGCTCGTACCCGATGGTGGTCTCGAGCGCGGACTGGTCGGCGGGGTTGAGCCAGTTCACGAGCGTCTGCTGGTGGTGCTCCTTGCGGCGCACCTCGGCCAGCGCGCGCCGCAGCCCCTGGTCGCTCCCCCGCGCCAGGACGTGCGAGAACCGGATCGCCTCCGACTCGATCCCGTTCATGAGGATGACGCGGACGCGCGAGAACGCGTCGGCGTCGAGCTTCGAGTACGGGACGCGTCCGGCGATGTCCTTCCAGTCGAACTCCTGCCGCCCCAGCTCCACGCCCTTCTCGCTCTTCAGATCGAGTGACACGTTCGCTCCTCCCCGGTCGGTTCTGACCAACTTGCGCAGCGGGTGAGGCCGGCGGAACCCCGTCCGCCCCCGGCGGCGGACCGCCGCCGCGTGGTAACGTTCCGCGATGCGCGCGGCCGCCGCCCTCTCCCTCGCCCTCCTCGCGACCGCCGCCCCGGCACGCGCCGTCGACGACGGGCCGCTCGGCGTGAGGACGCCCGGCGTGTTCCGCGACCTCTTCCTCGACATGCCGCTCGCCGACGCGCGGGGCCCGAGCGGCCCGGACGCCGGTGTACGGCTCGACCTGCGCTGGTGGTTCTCGAACGACTGGTCGGTGCCGACGCGGCTCGCTCGCGGCGACGACGTGGTCTGGGTCCAGCAGGACGCGCAGACGGACGCGCTCGAGCTCGCGGCGACCGTCCCCTGGTCGCGGCTCGGCGCGGCGCCCTGGCTCGAGCGGTGGCAGACGTCCGCGGAGCTGCGACTCCTCACGCGCTGGGGCGGATGGTCGGACGGGATGATCGAGGAGTGGCACGACGCGATCGGCTCCTGGAACTTCCAGCGCGAGTACCACCCGCGGAACGCCGTCCACCTGCGGCTCGCGGAGGAGGGCGGCCGCACCCTCGCCGACCTCCGCGGCTCCGGGACGACCCTGTCCGACCTCGCGTTGCGCACGTCCGGCCGCCTCCTCGCCGGCGCGCCGCGCGACGACGGCGCGCTGCCGTGGGCGGTCGCCCTGCGGGCGGATCTCGAGCTCCCCACCGGCCGGCTCGCGGCGCTGGGTGGCTCCGGTGGGTTCGAGGCCGGGCTGGGCGTCGCGGGGACGGCGGCGCCGCTCCCGTGGCTCACGCTCCACGGCCAGGGCGCCGTCCGCCTCGTGCCGCCGCTCGCGCGCGACTTCCCGCTCCGTCCGCGGACCATCCAGTGGGGCTTCGATCTCGCGGTGGTCGTCCGGCTCTGGGACCGCGTGGCGCTCGTGGCCGAGGACCGGCTCTCGTCTCCGCTGTTCCGCGGGGGGTGGTCCCTCCCGGCGGGCACCAAGGAGCCCGAGGCGACCGCGTACTACGCGCTGTTCCGGCTCCAGAACCAGATCTCGGGGGGCGTCCGGGTCGGCGAGGTGACGGTCTTCTTCTCCGAGGACTTCACCCCCGGGAGAAGGCTCGCCGCCGACCCCGGTCCGCGCTGGTTCTACAACTCCAACGCGCCCGACTTCGTTTTCGGGATCTCGTGGGCGCGGACGCGGTAGTGCTCGATCGATCGCCTGCCTGCCGGCCGCCCGCTGCACGGCGCGCGGGACGTGAACAGGATCGAGCGTGCCCACCGTCGGACACCTCGCCGTCGGACTCGCCGGCTGGAGGCTGCACGGGCGGGTGCACCAGCCGGTACGCCCCGCCCTGGTCTTCACCGCGCTCGCGTCCTTCCAGGATCTGGACCTGTTCCTGCCGCACGCCTGGGGCGGGGGCTGGGTCCATCGCGGGGCGCTCCACTCGCCCGCGGTGGCGCTCGTCGCGGCCGCGGTCGGGCTGCTCCTCTTGTGGGACCACGGGGACCGGGCGAAGGTCTTCCTCCTCGCGTTCGCGACCGCCGTGAGCCACGGCCTGCTCGACACGCTCACCCGCGGCGGCGTCGGGGTGATGCTGCTCTGGCCGCTGTCGCTCGCGCGGTTCGAGTCGCCGTGGGAGCCGCTGCCGCCCTCGCCGTTCTCGACCCGCCACGGCTCGCCGCGGTTCCTGCTGCGGCTCGCGTACGAGGCGCTGTTCTTCGCGCCGCTGTTCCTGTGGGCGCTGTGGCCCCGCCGGTCCGTGCCACGCCGCGCCGTCGAGAGTCGCGAAGCGTGAGCCGGACCCGGAGGTCTGCCGCGCGGACCCGCGGCCGCGGCCCCACTGCCTCGCCCGCGCTCGCGCACCGCCCGCGGGGCGGACCTCTGGGTTCGGCTTCAGCGGTTGTCGGGGACCGCTCCGGTCCGGTCGAGGATGTCGTACGTCTGCCACAGCGTCTGCACCGTCGGCAGGATCTGGCTGATCACGCGGTTCCACCGCGTGAGGCCGTACGTGGACACGAACACCACGTCGCGCGGCTCGAGCGGAAATTGGGTCGCCAGCAGGAGGGCGTCGGCCGAGCTCGCGTCCAGCCGGAAGACCTTGGGGGCCTCGAACTCCCCGCGCAGCACGAAGATGTTGGCCACGTTCGCCTGCGCGGGGAGGAAGCCGCCGGTCTGGTCGAGGAGCGCCTCGGCCAGCGTCATCCGCCCCCGGACCATGAGCTTCGACTGCGGCAGCGCCACCTCGCCGAGCACGAACACCTTGTTCCGGCTCCGGTCCGGGACGTTGACCACGTCGCCGTCCTGGAGGAGCCAGTTCTGGCTCGGGTCTCCCTCCTCGTACAGGGACTGGAGATCGAGGACGAACGTCCGCCCGCCTCGCGCCAGCGTCACGCGCGAGAAGTCCGCCTCCGGCGTGAACCCGTCCGTCGCCGCGAGCGCGTCCTGGATCCGCAGCGGCACGTCGGTGATGGGCACGGTGCGCGGGCGGGTCACCTCCCCGGTGATCTGGACCTTCTTCCCGCGGAACGCCGCCACCCGGACGTCCACCTGCGGGTTCGGGATCACGCGCGTGAGCCGCTCCGTGATCGTCCGGCGGACCTCGGCCACGGTCTTCCCGCCGACCTCGATCGTGCCGACGAACGGGTAGAAGATGGTGCCGTCCGGCGCCACCGGATTCCCGTTCTCCTCGGGCGAGCGGAACTGCCCGGTCGGCACCGTGAGCTCGGGGTGGTCCCAGACGATGACGTGGAGCACGTCGTAGGGCGCGATCCGGTACACGTACTTCGCGGCCTCCCCGGCGAGGGGATCCGGCTGCGGGTTGACGGACGCGAGCGCGCGCGCCTCGGCGAGCCGCCGGACGGTGCCCGGGCCGATGGTCTCGATCCGGAACTTGTCGTCGCCGGTGGTCTTGCGGCCTCGGTCCACCGCCGCGCCCTGGTTCATCCGCATGCCGGGGGCGAGCGCGCACCCGGATGCGAGGCTCATCGCCACCGCGAGCACGCCGAGCACGAAGCGTGAACGTGCAGCAGGGGTGGGGGCCCCGCGCCACTGCGCGGGGGAGGGGCATAGCCCCTCCTCGTTGGGTGCCGCGCAAGCCGCCATACCGTCTCGCTGCTCCCTTGTCGGCGGCGCAGCGCGGCGGGACCCAACGCAGCAGGGGTGGGGCCCCAGCAGCTTCGCTGCTGGGGCGGGGGCGCAGCCCCCGTTCAATGCCGTACGGGCCAGAACGCCTCCTCGAAGTCCGACAGCCCTTCCTCGATCAACGCCAGCGCCCGCTCGAACACCGCCCGCTCGCGCCGGTACGGATCGGGCACGTCGAAGCCGCCGAACTTCCCGATCCGGTGGACGCGTCCGCGCGCGGCGGGCGCGAGCTGGTGCACGGCGCGCTCCTGCCGCTCCTCCATCACCAGCACCAGCTCGAACGCGCGGAGGAGCTCGGGCGTGAGCTGCCGCGCGCGGTGCCCGGAGAGGTCGATGCCGCGCGCGCGCAGGAGGCTCTGCGCCTCGGGCTCGGCCGGCCGCCCCACGAGCGCGTGGAGGCCCGCCGACGCGACCGTCGCGGCGACGCCGCGCCGCGCGAAGTGATCGGCGAGGAGCGCAGCCGCCATGGGGCTCCGGCACACGTTTCCCATGCAGACGGTCAGGACCCTCGTGAACACGATCGTACGGGGGCTGCGCCCCCGCCCCAGAAGCGGAGCTTCTGGGGCCCCACCCCTGCCCCGCTGGGTCCCGCCGCGCTGCGCCCGCTGTGTTCAGTTGATCGTAGAAGGCGGGCTTGCGCGGAACCCAGCGAGGAGGGGCGCTGCCCCTCCCCCACGCATGCGCGTGGGGCCCCCACCCCGCAATCCACTCTCTGCGCATGCGTCATGACTTCAGTCCGGCGCCGACCGGTACTCGTAATGATAGTTCCCGGCGTACTCGGCGCCCCGGCCCCGGGCCAGTACGTCGTTCAGCACCGCGCCGTGCACGCGCACGCCGCCTCGCGCGAAGCGGCGGATCGCGGCCTGGATCTCGCGCAGCGGGTTGTGCCCCGCGCGGAGCACGAGCAGCAGCACCCCGGCCACGCGCGCCACCAGCGCGGCGTCGGTCACCGCCAGCACCGGCGGCGTATCCACGAGCACGAGGTCGTAGCGCGCCGAGAGGTCGGCGACGAGCCGCTGGAAACGATCGCTCGCGAGCAGCTCGGCCGGGTTCGGCGGGATGCTCCCGGTCGAGAGGAGATCCAGGTCGGCCACCGCGGTGCGGCGGACCGCCAGCTCCGGCGGGGCGCCGCCGGCGACGAGCTCGGACAGGCCCGGCGCGCGGGTGAGCCCGAAGTAGCGATGCAGCCCGCCGCGCCGGAGGTCGGCGTCGACGAGCAGGATGCGCTGGCCCGCGCCCGCGAGCACGTGCGCGAGGTTCACCGTCACGAACGACTTCCCCAGGCCGGGGCTCGGGCCGCTGATCGCCACCACGTTGCTCGCCGACTCCATGAGCCCGAACTGGAGGCTCGTCCGGAGGCTGCGGAGGCTCTCGACGGCGAGGTCGCCCGGGTCCTCCGCGGCGAGGATCGGCAGGCGATGGCGGCGCCGGCCGAAGCGGCGCCGCGCGAGGGCCTCCTGGCGCCGGCTGTGCGGGATCGACGCGTAGAGCGGGACGCCGGTGGTGCGCTCCAGGACCTCGGGATCGCTCGCCCGGTCGTCGAGCGACCGCCGGATGAACGCGCCGGCGAGGCCCGCCATGAGCCCGACGAGGAGCGACACGGCCAGCACCGGCGCGCGCTGCGGCCGGTCCGGCTTCCGCGGGACCACGGCGCGATCCACGATCCGGGCGTTCCCGACCGTGCCCGACTTCACGACCTGGAGCTCCTGGGACCGGTTGAGGACCTGGAGGTAGAGCTCGTTCGCCACCTTCGCGTCCCGCGCGAGGCGCGCCGAGTCGAGCTCTTGCTGCGGGAGGCGGCGCATCCGGGCGTTCACCGACGCGAGCTTCCCGCGCAGGCGGTCCAGCTTCTCGTTGAGGGCGATCATCTGCGGGTGCTCGTCCGTGAACCGCTGGCGGACCTCGGCGCGCTCGAGCTCGACGGCCGAGAGCTCCTTCTGCACCTCGGCGGACTGGGCGAGCGCGCTCTGCGTCTCCTGCGGGAGGTCCACGACGCCGTGACGCTGCTGGTACGAGTTGAGCGCCGCCTCGGCGGTGGTGACGCGCTCCTTGAGGCTCGGGAGCTGCGCCTCGAGGAAGGCGAGCGTCTTCGAGGCCTCGGCCGAGCGGTGCTCCACGTTCTGGCGGACGTACGCGTTCGCGAGCGCGTCCACCACCGCGGCGACGCGCTGCGGGTCGCCGCCCTCGAGCCCGGCGACGAGGATCCCGGTCTTCTTCCCGCGCTCCGCCACGGACAGCCGGCGGAGGAGCCCGTCCACCACGTCGGCGCGGGTCCGCTTGCGCACGAGGAACCCGGTGTTCGGGCGCGCCTCGAGTTCCGAGACGAACAGCTCGATCCGGCCGCCGCCGCCGAGCGCGACGAGCAGCTTCCCCACCTGCCCCTCCGCCCGCGCGCCCGGCCCGAGCTCGACCGCGTACCGCCCCTCGCCGAGCGCGGTCAGCGGGAGGTACACGTCGCGCAGCTCGTCGGAGACGTCGAGCCGCTGCACCCGGATCTTCTCGCCGCCCCACGCGTACCCGTCGAGTTCGAACGGCGGCGCGGCCAGGCCCGGCCCGCGGTGCCGGCGCGCGAGCGCGGCGCCGACCACCGGGAAGGTGCGCGCGCGGGCGTCGATCTCCAGCCCGAGCTGGACGACGACCGCCTCCAGCAGGGAGCGCGAGCGGAGGATCTCCATCTCCGACTCGGAGGGCAGCTCGCCGAGCGCCGCCGCGATGTTGTCGAGGCGCGGCAGGCTGGGCGTGCTCGGCTCGACGCGCACGACGATGTTGGCGGAGTAGGTCGGCGCCTTGACGAACAGGTACGCCGCCCCGAGCGCGACCCCGACCGCCGCGCCGAGCATGACGACCCAGAGACCGGAGCGGAGCGCCCGGAGGAGATCCCGGATGCTCGCCTCGTCGCCGCCGCCCGGGCCCGGGGACCACGGCTGCGGCGGCGGGGCCTGGCCGCCCCGCCGCGCGCCCTCGGGCTCCCGGAACTCCAGCACCCCCCGGAGGTCGCCGCGCAGCTCGTCGTCTCTCATGGCCGTTGCTCCGCGCTCGGTCCCTGCCACGGCGGCGGCGGCGGAATCGGATACGCGCCGGGCGCCCCGTCTCTCGGTCCGTCCGCGGCGCCGTCGGCGGCGCCGCCCTCGAGCTGCGCCGAGGCCTGGTAGCTCGGGACGAGGTGCTGGAGGGCGGCGACGATCCCCTCCGCGTCGCCCTCGCGCGCGAGCTTCCGGAGCTCCGCCAGGCGCGCCCGGAAGCGGGGCGGCGGTTCGAGGTCGGGGGCGGAGACGATCCGGATCCGGTCCCGCACCGTCTCGGTCCGCTCCTCCGCCTCGGTGAGCAGTTCCTCGACCAGCTTCTCCCCGGGCCGGAGCCCGGTGAAGGTGATCGGGATGTCTTCGTCCGGCACGCGGCCCGCGAGCGTGATGAGATGCCGGGCGAGGTCCACGATCCGCACCGGCTCGCCCATGTCGAGGACGCACAGGTCGCCCTCGCAGTGCAGCCCGGCGGCGAGCACGAGCCCGACGGCCTCGGGGATGGTCATGAAGAAACGCATGCACTCCGGGTGCGTGACGGTGACGGGCCCGCCGCGCTCGATCTGCTTCTTGAAGATCGGGACCACGCTGCCGGCCGACCCGAGCACGTTGCCGAAGCGGACCGCCATCATCTGGGTCCCGGGGGAGCGGCGCGCGAGGTCCCGCACCACCAGCTCCGCCACGCGCTTCGACGCCCCCATCACGGAGGTGGGCTTCACCGCCTTGTCGGTCGAGATGAGCACGAACCGCTCGGCGCCGCAGCGCTGCGCCATGCGCGCCACGTTCATGGTGCCGAAGACGTTGTTCTTGACCGCCTCCTCGGGCGCGTCCTCCATGAGCGGCACGTGCTTGTGGGCGGCGGCGTGGAAGACGAAGTCCGGCCGCCAGCGCTGGCCGATGCGGCGGAGGCGGCGCGCCTCGCGGATGTCGGCCACCTCGGCGCGGATGGTGGTCCCCGGGTGCTCCTGCTGGAGGAGCCGCGCGTTGACGTACAGCTCGTTCTCGTTCATGTCCACGAGCACGAGCGTCTCGGCGCCGTAGCGCGCGAGCTGGCGCGCGATCTCCGAGCCGATGGAGCCGCCCGCGCCCGTGATCAGCGCGCGCCGGCCGCGGACGCGCTCCCGCAGCCCGGCGTGGTCGAACTGCACCGAGTCGCGGGGGAGGAGGTGCTCGGGCGAGAGGTCGTGCAGCATCGCCGCCGAGACCTTCTCGTTCATCTCCAGCAGCGACGCGGGGATGATCTTGAACCGCACCTTGCACGCGGCGCACTCGTCGAGGAGCCCGCGGATGCGGGCGGCGTCGAGCTGCGCCGTCGCCACGAGCACCATGGAGACCCGGTGGCGCGCGATGAGCCGGGGCAGGTCGTGCAGCCGGCCCAGCACCGGCCTGCCGAGGAGGGAGCTGCCCTGTACCCGGGGATCATCGTCCACGAGGCCGACGAGCACGTACGGGCTCTGCGGGTTCCGCTGCACGTCGCGGATCAGCAGCTCGGCGGCGCGCCCGGCGCCGGCGATGATCGTCCGCAGCCCCGCCGAGCGCTGCGCCCGCGTGCGGTTCGCGTGCCACTCCGAGAACACCCGCGGGCCGTACCGGATGCCGCCGATGATCGCGGTCGAGACGAGGAGCTCGAGCGGGTAGATCGAGCGCGGGATGCGCAGGTCGAGCCCGGTGGCGATCAGGACGACGACCACCGTGCCGCCCGCCTGCGCGCCCAGGATCCGCACCGCCTCCGGCATGCCGGGCATGACGAAGGACCAGCGGTGGAGGCGCGCCGCGACGAGCGCGAGCACCCGCACCCCGACGACGAGCCCGAGCGTCCACCGGACGCGGCCGTACGCCTCCTGCGGAAGGCTCCCCTCGAACCGGATCCACCACGCGCCCAGGATCGCCACGGCCGCCGCTCCGGCGTCCGCGAAGACGACCAGCGCCGTGCGTACGGCCTGCGGCGAGGCGGACGGGGGGTTCACCGCGCGCGCCGTCATGATCCTCGGACTGCCGGCGGAGAGGGCATCACCTGACGCTCCGGAGCTGCGGGGATGCCGGACTGTACTCATGGGCCGCGGCGGCGGAACGGTTCCGCATGGGGTTACACCCGCGGTGACAGCCTTCGAACGCCCGGCCAGCCTTCGCGCGTGGAGCGGCCTGCTCGCCCGGTCAACTCGCGGCGCGCGCGCGCAGGTAAGCGACTCGTTCGAGGAGCGACCGTCGCTCGACGAGCAGCAGCACGAGCGCGTAGACCGCGGCGATGGCCGCGAGCTTCAGGAGCAGCGCCCACGCGCCGCCCGCCGCGGGGAGCCGCACCAGGATCAGACCGGCGAGCAGGGCGGCGGCGGTCGCGGCGCCCACGGGGCCGAGCTCCCCGTGGCGCGACGCGACGAACCGGCGGGTCACGGAGAGCACCAGGACGGCGAGCCCGGCGGCAGGCGCGAGGCAGGTCGCCCACGCCGCGCCGACGATCCCGAAGCGCGGCGCGAGGAGGAGCAACGCCGCGACGAGCACGGCCGCCTGCGCCAGGACCGCCGCCCGCAGCGGACGCCAGCGCTCCAGCGCGACCGCGAACGAGCGGTAGCTCTCCACGATCGGGCTGAGCGCGGCGAACAGGCCCAGCACGCGGAGCGCCGGCGCCGCCGGGAGCCACCGCGCGCCGTACAGAACCTGGAGGATGGACTCGGGGAAGATCAGGAGCGCCAGCCCGGCGAGCGGTACGACCCGCACCACGACGTACTGCACGAGGTCGAACGCGGCCCCGAGGCGGACACGGTCGGCCCGGACCTTGCTGTAGGTCGCGATCGCGACCTGCATGTTGGCGGGCGCGAGCGCGGACTGCGGGAGCATGGCGAGGTACTTCGCCTGGTGGAAATAGCCGAGCGCCTCGAGGCCGAGCGCGTTGCCGAGCAGCACGCGATCGGCGCGGGCGAGCACCTGCTCCAGCGCGCGCGTCCAGAAGAGGCCCTTGGCGAACGTCCACACCCGCGCGGCGTGACCCCGGTCGAAGCTCCGGGCGAGCGGGAGCCCCCAGCGCCGCGCCATCCTCACGTACACGATCAGTATGACCCCCACGAGGAGCACCTCGCGCAGGAGCAGGGCCGGCGCCCCGAGGCCGAGCGCGGCGGCGGTGATCGCCGCGACGCTCGACGCGACCGACGCGGCCATCGTCGTCCGGGCGAGCGCCCGGTACCGCAGGTCGCGCTCGAGCACGGCCGACATCGAGCTCCGCACCCCATCGAGGAGCTCGTTCACCCCCAGTCCCAGGAAGAGGAGCGCCACGGTGCCCCCGTTGACGTGGGCGATGAGCGCGGCGGCGGGGAGGGAGAGGAGCACGAGCGCGCCGCGGAGCGCGAGCGCCATCCGCATCGCCGTGTCGGCGAGCCCCGGCGCGTCCGGCGACTGGACCACCGCCTGGCCGAAGGGAAACAGCCCGAGCGCGAACAGGATCTGGTTGTACCCGAGGGCGAGCGCGTAGCTCCCGAACCCCTCGGGCGGGACGAAGCGGGCCAGGGCGGCGACCGTCGCGAAGTTGACGGCGAAGCTCGTGTACGCGCCGGCGGCGGCCCAGAGGCTTCCGCGCACCGCGCGCCCCGCGAGCGACCGCGCGCCGTCGGGCGGGGCCGGATCAGGCGTGGAGCTCATCGCGCAGCGCGCCCGCGGGCAGGGCCTCCGCGAGCGCCTGCGCCGCGCGCCCCACCTGCTCCCGCGTGAGATCGCACCCGCTCGGCAGGTTGAGGCCGCGCCGCCCGAGCGCCGTCGCCACGGGACAGGCGCCCGCGCCGTCCGCGGCGACGCGGCGCGCCGCCGCGAGGTGGGGGAGCGCGCTCATCGGGACGAAGAAGGGGCGGCTGTCCACGCCGCGTTCGCGGAGGCGGCGCGCGACCTCCTCCCGCCGCGCGCCCCCGGGGAGCACGGCGCTCGTCATCCAGCAGACGTTGCGCGATCCGGGCAGCTCCGGGTTGAGGACCAGGCCGGGGACGCCGTCGAGCGCGTCGCGGTACCAGGCGTGGACGAGCCGCTTCTTCGCGATGAACGTCTCGATGCGCTCGAGCTGCGCCACGCCGAGCGCCGCCTGGAGGTTGGTCATCCGGTAGTTGAAGGCGAGCTCGGTGTGGTAGTAGCGCCGCTCCTTGCTCATCCCGTGGTCCTTGAGGAAGCGCAGCCGCGCCGCGAGCGCGGCGTCGTCCGTGGTGATCATCCCGCCCTCGCCCGTGGTGATGATCTTGTTCCCGTAGAACGAGAACGCGCTCGCCTGCCCGAACGAGCCCACCATCCGGCCGGCCCAGGTCGCGCCGTGCGCCTCGGCCGCGTCCTCGACGAGGGGGACCCCCGCGTCGCGCGCGAGCTCCCCGAGCGCCGTCAGGTCCGCCGCCTGGCCGTAGAGGTGCACCGGGAGGATGGCCCGGGTCCGCGGGCCGATCGCGCGCTCGACCGCCGCCGGATCGAGGCACCACGACGATGGCTCCACGTCGACCAGCACCGGCACGGCGCCGGTCTGGAGGACGGCGTGGGCGGTGGCCGCGAAGGTGAGGTCCGGGACGATCACCTCGTCGCCCGGGCCGATCCCGAGCCCGTGGAGCACGAGGTGCAGCGCGACGGTCCCGTTGGCGACGGCGATCGCGTGGCGCACCCCGACGTACGCGGCGAACGACTCCTCGAACCGGTCCACGTACGGCCCGATGCTCGAGACCCAGCCCGACCGGACCGCGTCGGTGACGTACTCGAGCTCGCGCCCGCCGAAAACGGGCGCCGACACCGGGATGAACTCCTCATGATCCGTCACACGGCCTCCGCCGCTCGCTCCGCAGGCGCACGCACCCCGAGCCGCTCCAGCACCCGCGCCATGCCCGCCCGGAACACCCGGTAGTCGTGGTGCTCCACGATGCGCGCCCGCGCCGCGCGGCCCATCCGCGCCCGCAGCGCGGCGTCCGACGCGAGCCGGAGGAGGCGATCGCAGTGGGCGGCCGGGTCGAACGGATCGAGCACGAACCCGGTCACCCCGTCCACGGCCGCCTCCTGCGAGCCGTCCTGGTCGCCGACCAGGATCGGCGCCCCGCTCGCCGCCGCCTCGAGCGGCGTGAGCGGGATCCCCTCCCCCCGCAGATGTCCGCGATCGCTCACGAGGGAGAACACGTGGGCCCCGCGGTACACGTCCGCGAGGTCGTCCTCGTGCACCATGCCCGTGAAGACCACCCGGTCGGCGACGCCCCGGGCGGCGGCCAACCGGCGGAGCTCGGGCACGAGCGCGCCCTTCCCGGCGTAGACGAGGCGCAGCGCGGGCGCGGCCGGCGCCGCGCGGCAGAACGCGTCGAGGAGCCGATCGTACCCCTTGTGCGCCGCCTCCGGCGCGATGCGCCCGAGCGTGAGGACGTTCACGTGCCGCTCCGGATCCGGGAGGCCGTAGCGACGGACGACGTCGGGCCGCGGCGATCCGGGCCGGAACCGCTCCGTGTCCACGCAGTCCCAGAGCACCTCGGTCGGCGCGCCCGCAGGGCGGAGCCGCGCCTGGGCGAGGTACGCCGCGGTGAAGTGGCAGTCGGCGACGACGAGGTCCGAGGCGCGCAGCCCCCATGCCGCGTCCCGGCGGAGCCCGCTCCAGACCTCGAGCCCGTACACGTCGAGGACGGCCTTCGCTCCGACCGCGCGCGCCAGCGCGAGCGCGAGCGACGAGAGGTGCACGTGGGCGGCGAGGACGACGCGCGGCCGGCGGACGAGCGCATCCGCCGCGATCCGCGCGACCAGCGCCGCCTTCTGCGCGGGGGTCGCGCCGCGCACCGGGTCGCGGCCGCCCGCGGTCCCGGTGACCTCGAACGGCGTCTCGAAGTCGCCCTCGGCGGGGCCGCGGACGGAGAAGACGCGGACCGCGGCCGCGCCCAGGAGGTCGCGCAGCGCACGGATCTGGTAGCGGTTGTACCGGCTGATGCCGCCCTTGTCGAAGCAGCCCGGCGAGACATAGAGCACCGCGGTCCGCGCTCCGCCCGCGTCCGCCGCGCGCCGCGTGCGCAGGTCCGGCGAGGCGGGCATCCGTTTGCTCTCGAGCGGCACGAGCTCTCCGGCGCGGGGTCCGGTGAGAGATGCCACCTCGGCCGGCGCGCTGCCGCTGCCACCTTGGGGACGCGTCCGGCGGACCGAACGCTCCGTCCGACGGGAGCGCCCCCGCGGCGTGCGCCCGGGTGCGACCCGCACGCTGGCGCTCGCCCGCTTTCACGGACGGTGCTCCCGGCCGGAGCGTTGCGATCCGCCGGGGCGCACGGTGAGATTGGCCCGAGCTCCGGATCTCGAATGCCCAGCCTCGCGGCTCACCTCCCGGCCTCCGGGACCGCACGCGCCGGCGCGTCGCCGCTGTTCCTCTTCGCGGGTGCAGCGATCCTCCTCCTGCACGCGCTCGCCCCCGCGTCGCTGCCGGTCCACTTGCGCATGCTCGGCGCCGTCCCGGGCGCGATCGCCTGCCTCCTGTGGTGGCGCTACTTCGCCTCACGGGACTTCGAGCGCCTCCCGTTCCTCGAGTACGCCGTCACGCAGGTGTACCTGTACTGGGGCCTCGGGACCGTCACGGCCAGTGAGGAGCAGCTCGCCGCCGCCGGCCCGCGCGGCTGGGCCGGCGCCGCCGCGGCCGCGTGCGTCGTCACCGCCGGCTTCCTGCTCGCGGCGCCGCTCGGCCGCCGCCTCGGGGTGCTGGGCGCGATCCCGCTCGAGCGCTGCCTCCCGGGGACCGCGCCGCGGCTCTCGGCCGTCGTGATCCTCCCCTGGCTCGCGCTCACCGCGGCGGTCCAGGCAGACGCCTTCGCGGGCAAGGTCCCCGGCAGCCTCTACTTCGTGGTGCAGACCGTGGGCGGCTACTCGCCGCTGCTCGCGGCGCTCGCCTGGCGCGACCTGCGCGCGGGACGGCGCTCGCCCTGGCTCGTCGGGTGCACCGTCGCGCTCTCGATCGCGGGGCTCCTCACCGGGATGCTCGAGGCCGCCGTCCAGCCGGTGCTCATGGCGATCACGCTCCAGGTGGTGCTCCGGCGCAGGGTGCCCTGGCGCCTGCTCGCCGCGGGCGCGCTCGTGATCGTCATCGTGAACCCGGCGAAGCACCACTACCGCGAGGCCGCTTGGGAGGACGCCGTGACGCGCGAGGAGCGCGCCGCGCGCGATCCGCGCGTGGCCGCGGAGCGGTGGTGGAAGGCGCTGCGGGCCGCCTGGCTCCCCGGCCAGCCCGCCACGGCGCAGCACACCTCCGGGCTCGCCTCACGCCTCAACGAGCTCGCGATCAACGCCGAGGTGATCGACCGGGTCCCCGCCGCGATCCCGTACGATCGCGGCTGGGCCTGGCAGTTCATCCCGGTCTCGATCATCCCGCGCTTCCTCTACCCCGGGAAGCCCGACTTCACCGACGTGTTCAACGACCGGTTCGCGATCACCTTCGCGATCCAGACGAAGCTCGAGACCGAGACCTCGACGAGCGCGTTCCCGCTCGTCGCGGACGGCTACTGGAACCTCGGCTGGCCCGGCGTGGTCATCGTGGCCCTCGCGACCGGCATGGTGATCGGGCTCTTCATCGGGCTCTTCCGCGCGCGCACGTGGGCGACGACCGCGGTCGCCACCTCGACGTTCGCCGCGCTCCACGCCAACAGCGCGTTCGGCGTGCAGGTGATCGGCATCCTCCAGCACGTCCTCGGGCTGGCGTTCGTGCTGTGGGTCACCTGGGCCATCGCCGCCGTGGTCGCAGCGGCCCGCCCGGGCAGGCGCCCTCCGGACGGCGCCGGGAGCTTCGCATGAGGGTCCTCCACGTGACCGCCTACTACCACCCCGCCGTCGAGTGGGGCGGGCCCGTCCGCTCGGTCGCGCTGCTCGCGCAGGCGACGGCGCAGGCCGGGGCGGAGGTCGAGGTCCTGACGACCAGCGCCCGCGGGCGGCCGGACCTGCCGCAGGTCGCGCCCGGGATCCGCGAGGTGAACGGCATCGCGGTCGAGTACTGCCGGGCGCGCGGGCCGCGCCGGTTCTTCTTCTCGGCCGAGCTCGCGTCGGCGCTCTGGCGCCGGGTCCGGTGGGCCGACGTCGTGCACGTACACGGGCTGTGGACCTACCCGGTGCTCGCCGCGGCGCGCGTCTGCGGGTTGCTCGGGGTGCCCTACGTGCTGAGCCCGCGCGGTTCACTCGACCCGTGGGCGCTCCGGCAGAAGAGCTGGAAGAAGCGCGGGTACACGCTCCTCTTCGAGCACCGGACGCTCCGCGGCGCGCGCCTGCTCCACTTCACCTCGGAGGACGAGCACCGGACCGCGCCGGCCCCCTACCGGTCGCAGCCGCACGCGGTCGTGCCCAACTGCCTCGACCTCGAGGGCCTGCTCGCGCTCCCGCACGACGAGGCCGCGGCCGCGGACCCGGAGCTGCTCGTGCTCGGGCGTATCCACCGCATGAAGGGGTTCGACGTCCTCGTCCCCGCGCTCCGCCACCTCGCGGACGAAGGCCGCCGCGTCCGGCTCGCGATCGCCGGCAACGACGAGGACGGCTACCGGGCCGAGGTGGAGCGCCTCGCCGCGGCCCACGGCGTGACCGAGCGCATCCGGTTCCTCGGCGAGGTGGACGACGCCGGGAAGCGGGCGGCCTTCCGGCGCGCGGCGCTCCTCGTCGCGCCCTCGTATCGCGAGAACTTCGGCAACGCCGTCGCCGAGGCGATGGCCGCGGGGGTGCCGGTGGTCGTGAGCGAGCGCGTCGGCATCGCCGCGGACGTCGCCGAGGCCCGCGCCGGGCTCCTCGTCCCGATCGACGCCGCCGCCCTCGCCGGCGCGGTCGCCCGGCTCCTCGACGCCCCGGCGGAGCGTGCCGAGATGGGCGCCCGCGGCCGCGCGCTCGCCCGCGCCCGCTGGGCCGGGCCGGCGGTGGCGCGGGCGATGCTCGCGGCGTACGCGCGCGCCGCACCCGTCGCGGAGGAGGCCGCGATCCCATGAACGTCCTCGTGACGACCCAGGTCTACCCGCCGGAGCTCCACCCGTCGGCGCTGATGGTCTCGCAGCTCGCCCGGTTCCTCGCGGCCCGCGGCCACGACGTCACCGTCGCGTGCGGGCATCCGCACCACCCCACGGGCCGCCTGCCGGAGGGCTGGACACGCCGCCTGCTCCGCCGCGAGGAGCACGACGGCGTCCGCGTGATCCGGGGGTGGCATCCGGTGTCGCCGAGCCGGCGCATCCCCGTGCGCGGGCTCGTCTGGATCGGGCAGGCGTTCGGGACCGCGGCCGCGGCGCTGCGCGCCCCGCCGCCCGACGTGATCGTGAACTACGGCCCGCCGCTCGTCGGCCCGCTGCTCGCGGCGGCGCTCGCCGGCGCACGCCGCGCGCGGCTCGTGAGCGTCATCTACGACCTCTACCCGGACGTCGCCGTCGAGAGCGGCAGCGTCCGCAACCCGCTCGTGATCGGCGCGGCGCGGCGCGCGGAGCGGCTCCAATACCGGCGCTCGGATCGGCTCCTCGTCCTCTCGGAAGGGTTCCGGCGGAAGCTCCTCGCGCGCGGGGTCCCGCCGGAGAAGATCGCGGTCATCCCGGTGTGGCTCGAGGCCGACGAGATCACCCCGCGCGCCCGCGACACGGCCTGGCGCCGGCGCCACGGCATCGACCCGGAGCGCCAGGTGGTGCTCTACGCGGGCACGACGGGCCTCGTCTCGGGAGCGCGCGTCGTCCTCGACGCCGCGGCGCGCCTGCGGGACCGCGAGGACGTCCTGTTCCTCTTCGTGGGCGACGGGCAGATCCGCGGCGAGCTCGAGGCCCGGGCGCGGGAGCTCGGGCTCTCCAACGTCCGCTTCCTGCCGTTCCAGCCCCGGGCGGATCTTCCCGACGTGCAGGCCTCCGCCGACCTCTCGCTCGTGACGCTCGCCCCGGGGCGCGGCCAGACGAGCGTCCCGAGCAAGGTGCTCGGGTACATGGCCGCGGGGCGGCCGGTGCTCGCGAGCGTCGATCTCGACTGCGACACCGCGGAGACGGTCCGGGACTCCGGCTGCGGCGTGGTCGTCCCGCCGGGCGACCCCGCCGCGCTCGCCGGCGCGGTCGAGCGGATGCTCGCCGACGAGCCGGGCCGGCGGAGGATGGGCGAGGCCGGGCGGGCGGCGTTCGAGCGGCAGTTCGACGCCGCCGCGGCGCTCACGCGCTATGCCGAGCTGCTCGAAGGACTGGCGAGGCCGCGTGGGCCGCGCCCGGTCGCCGCCGCGCAGCCGCAGCCCGTCGAGGGGTGAGCGACGCCAGCGCCATCGTGGTCCGCCCACCCTGGGGCACCTGCCGTGCGCCTCGCCTTGGGGTGGCGGTGCCGCAGGCGACGAGTGGGCCGCGCTCCCGCTCACCCTTCGACAAGCTCAGGGTGAGCGGAACGACAGGAGGGAACGAGAAAGGCCCCAGGCCCAGGGAGAAGCTCCCTGAAGCCTGAGGCCTGAGTCCTGCGAGAGCACCGGGCCCGGGCTCGGGCGCGGGCTCGTTCACGGGGGGACTACCCGCACGTATTCGGCGTCGTGATCGAGCTCGTCGGCATCACGCTGGTCCCGGAGAACCAGTTGCTGCACGTGCCGGCCGAGGTGAGCTGGTTGTTCCGGATGGTGATCCGGGTGAACGTCGGCGACGCGTAGTAGTTCGTGAACTGCCGCACGTTGATCCCGTGGCGCGGGACGTTGCGGACCACGTTGTTCTCGATGGTGACGTCCGTCATCGCCGACGCGTAGCCGAGGATCCGGATGCCGTCCGGCATCGCGCCGGAGTGGACGCCGGAGATCGTGTTGCCGCGGATCACCAGGTTCTCGATCTTGTCCGAGCCGTACTGGCCCCCGACCACGAGCGAGGTGTCGATGCCCGACCCGACGTTCTCGAGGACGTTGCCGGTGATGGTCATCGAGTGCGAGCCGTTCTGCATCCCGATGCCCGCCCAGGAGAGGTCGCCGTTCCGGATCCGGTTGTTGGCCACCGTGCCGTTGCGGCAGTTCTCGAGCTTCATCGCGTTCCGCTCGAACCCGTCCCAGACGTTGTTGGAGATGTCGAGGTCCCAGGTCTGCTGCGCGAGGAGGCCATTGGCGTTGATCGACGAGTGCCGGGAACGCGCGTTGGTGACCGTGTTCCCCGTGAAGACGAAGCCCGTGACGTGGTTGACTGGGTCGCCGCCGGTCCAGGGCGTCGTCGCGAAGATGGCCTCGAAGAAGTTGTCCTTGAAGACGCTGTTCGTGACCTTGATGGCGCTCACGCGGCGGGTGGCGATGCCGGCGCCGTAGACGTTCTGGAACGTCGCGCGGTCCACCGTCAGGCCGCTGTACGCGCCGTCGATCTTCACGGCCGTCCGGAAGGAGCGGCCCATGAAGCTGTCGTTGAAGCCGCCGGCGGGCTGGGCCGCCTTGTTGCCGTCGAGGATGCAGTTGCGGATGGTGAAGTTGTTGGCCGTGACGTTGAAGATCGGCGAGCCGTCACCCGAGGCGAGCGCGCGGAGCTTGATCACCGCCGGGGTGGTCGCGGAGCAGACGATGCTCGTGTTGGCCCGGTTCACGGCCACGGCGCGGACGTTGTACGTGCCCGCTGGGACGTTCACGACCGAGCCGTTCGCCGACACGATGGCCGCGTTGAAGTTCGCGGTGTCGTCGCCGCCGGTCGGGCGGGACACGGTGACGCCCACGGGGGCCGTCACGGTGATCGTCACGACGCCGGTCTTCGTCGCGTCCGCGACGCTCGTCGCGACGACGTGGAAGGTGCCCGCGGCCGAGGGGGCCGTGTAGAGGCCGGTCGCGCTGACCGCGCCGCCGGCCGCGCCCTCCTGGACCGTCCAGGTGACGCTCGTGTTGGTCGTCCCGGTCACCGCGGCCGAGAGCTGGACGGAGCCGCCGGCCTGGACGGCGGCGGTGGCCGGAGAGACCGTGATCGCCACCGGCGCCGGCGGCGGCGGGGTGGTGGTCCCCTGGACGACGGCCTGCATCTCCCAGAGGTTCGCGTAGTCGTTCTCGGTGTTGCCGTTCACGATCACCCAGACGTTCCGGGTGTTCACGGCCGGGAACGAGTAGAGCTCGAGGCCGTCGGTCGTGCCGGAGGACTGGCCGGACCAGACCGTGCGGACGACGTTGTCCGTGCCGCGCGCCCGGATCTCGAACGTGGAGCGCCGTGCCGCGCCGCGGTACCAGGAGATGCGCAGGCCGGTCAACGTCTTGAAGGCGCCGAGGTCGCCGACGATGTACTGGCCCTTCCCGAGGGCGGTCCACCGCGTGGTGAGGGTGCCGTCCACGGCGTTCGTCGCCGGGAACCCGGCGTCGGCGGCGGTGGCGGCGACGGCCACGAACCCGCTGCTGGCCGCGGCGTCCGCGAGCTGTTCCGACGGCGCGGCCGACGGGATGTCGCCGCCGAGGTCTTCGTCGAGGGAGGAGGGGGCTCCGCACGCAAAAGCGATTGCGGAGAGGATTGCAAGGGCCAACTTCCGATTCGCGTTCATCACACCTGCCCGAAGGAGCTGAAGTTCTTGGTTTCTGGTGACGCGTGCCCCGCGTTCGTGGGACAGCGTCAGCAGTGAACTCCAACCCGGTCGGGGGATGTAAGGGACCGCTGTAGAGCGGAGTCGCCGGAGACGATGCGTCCGGGCGACGACGACCGCGGACGACCCGTCACGATCAGCGATTGCGCCTGCTCAATCGCAGGTGTTTCCGGAGTCGGTGACCTCGGCCGGCTCGACCTCGGAGCCCGCGAACCAGCGGGCGCAGGCGCCGGACGACGTGAGGCGATTGTCCTCGATCTTGATGCGCGCGAAGACGGGGTCGGCGTGGAAGGTCCGGAACTGCTTCACCTGGATCCCGTGCCCGGGGGCGCCGTCGATGGTGTTGCCGGCGATGGTGAGGTCCGAGGTCGCCGGCCCGAAGCCGAGGATCCGGATGCCGTCCGCGAGCTCGCCGTCGGCCACGCCGCGGACCGTGTTCCCGCGGATGGTGACGCCGACGAGCTCGTCCGGCGGGTACTGCCCGCCCGCGACGAGCGACGCGTCGATGCCCGTGCCCACGTCGGTGAGCTCGTTGTCCGCGAGGGTCAGCCCGCGGCCGCCGTTCTGCATCGTGATGCCGGCGAAGTTGTGGAACGCGCCGTCGCGGATGCGGTTGCGGGCGATCGTCCCGTCCCTGCAGTTCTCGAGCTTGATCGCGTTGCGCTCGTAGCCGGCCCACTCGTTGTCCTCGATGGTGATGCCCTTCATCTGGTGGACCATGAGCCCGTTCGCGTTGACGCGGCGATCTCCGGAGGCGGAGTTCACGACCTCGTTCCCGGTGAACGTGAACCCCTCGAGGAAGTTCGCGGGATCGCCCAGCGTGAAGGCGTTGTCGGCGAACACCGCCTCGAAGTTGCCGTCCCGGAACGTGCTGTCCTTCACGACGATCCCGCTCACCCCGTGCGTCGCGATCGCCGCGCCGTAGACGTTCTTGAACGTGACCCGCTCGAGCGTGAGCCCGCTGCGCCGGCCGCTCGCCTTCACGCCCGCCCGGAACACCCGCCCCGCGAAGCTGTCGCTGAACCCGCCCGCGGGTTGCGCCGCCCGGTTGCCGTCGAGGATGCAGTTGCGGAGGGTGAACCCGTCCGCCCGGACGTCGAAGATGGGCGCCCCGTCGCCGGCCGCGAGGGGCGGGAGCTGGAAGGTCGCGGCCGGATCGCCGGTGCACTCGAGGGTCGTGTTCGCCTTCTCGACCCGGACCCCGCGGACCACGAAGGTCTCGGAGCCGGCGATGGTGAGCGTGCTCCCGCCAGCGCTGGCGAGCGCCTGCTCCAGCATCGCCGTCGCGTCCCCGCCCGGGCCGAGCCGCGTGCTCCGTCCGGAGGACCCGCACGCCAGCGCCGCGAGCACGAGCACTCCACCCGCACGAACGACCCTGCTCCGCATCGCTCCTCCTCACTCCAGGGTGCGCCGGGGCCGCGCCGCGAGCGGGCGCGCGGGCACGCCGACGGCGACCACCCCCGGCTCGAGATCGCGGGTCACCACCGCCCCCGCCCCGACCTGCGCGCCCGGACCGATCGTGACGCCGGGGAGGACGCGCACCCCCGCGCCGAGCCAGCACCCGTCCGCGATGGCGACGGCGGCGTAGCGGACCGGCTGCAGCGCCACCGGCGTCCCGTCGCCGCGCGCGTCCTGGTTCGACTGCGAGTAGACGATGACCCCCGCGGCCACGGCGCAGCGCGCGCCCAGCGTGAGGCCGCCCTGCCCGTAGAGCACGCACCCCACGTCCACGTGCGTCCCGGCGCCGATCTCGACCCGGCCCTCCGGCGCGTTGGCGTCGAGCCGGGTCTCGCCGTACAGGGTCACGCCCGGCCCGAGCCGGAACCGCCCCGCCGGTCCCACGAACCGCACCCCGCGCCCGATGCGCCAGCCGGCGGCGCCGCCCAGCAGCCACCCGCGGAGGCGGCGCTCGACCGCCTCGCGGTCGCGCCCGAGCGCCGCGGCCACCCAGGCGCCGGCCCGGATCCAGGGCTCGCCGAGGGCCGCGCCGAGGAGGCGCGCCGCGCTGAGCCGTCGCCCGTGCTCCACCAGCCTCGATCCGTGCGCACGCGGCGGAGCCGCCGCAACGTGGGCGCCCGGTGGACCCGCCGCGGGGGCGCCGGTCACGGCCCAGCGCTCCCGGCGCGCGGCCGCAGCAGCGCCGCCGCGGTGCGCGCCAGGATGGCGGCGTCGGTCGCGAGGGACATGCGCTCGAGGTACCGGTGGTACTGGGCGATCTTCGCCGGGAGCACGCGCTCGACGTACGCCGCCTCGGGATCGGCCGAGGCGGCGAGCACCGCCTCCTCGTCCAGCGACTCGAGCGCGGCGAAGTCGGTGAGGCCCGGGCGCACGCGCAGGATGCGCGCGTAGTCGTCCGGAAAGCGCTCCACGAAGCGCGCGACCTCGGGCCGTGGACCGACGAGGCTCATGTCGCCGACAAGGACGTTCCAGAGCTGGGGGAGCTCGTCGAGCTTCGTCGCCCGGAGCCACCGGCCGACGCGGGTGACGCGCGGGTCCCCGCGCGCGGTGACGGCCGGTCCGGCGGCGCCCGGGCGCATCGAGCGGAACTTCAGGATCGCGAACGGGCGCCCGTGGCGCCCGACCCGCGGCTGGCGGAAGAGGACCGGCCCCTCGGAAGAGGCGCGGACCGCGAGGGCAATCGCGCCGAGCAGCGGCGCGAGCAGCACGAGCCCCGCCCCCGCGCACGCGACGTCGAGGGCGCGCTTCGCGGCCGCGTACGCGAGGCGGGTGCCCTGCCGCGGTGGATCGGTCCGTGTCGCAGCAGCGCTCGCGGGGACGCTCACGGGTGCGGCTCCGCCGCCGTCGCGGGGTCGGGGGGCGGAGCGGGGAGCGGACGGCGCTGGCCGCGGCGGCGCACGGGCGCGGCGGGCGCGGGCGCCGCTGCGGACGCGCGAGCCCGCGCGGGCGGCCGTTCCTCGCGCAGACACTCGGGCCAGCGCTGCTCCACGGCCGGCCGCTTCCCCTCGAGGTGGAAGCGGAGCATCCCCTCCGCCTTCCCGAGGGTCCCGCTCGTGGGCCGCCGGCGGGCGGCGGCCGCGAGCACCCGGTGCCCCGGCGCAACGGCCGCGGCCGGGATCCAGGGGTGGAGCGCGACCCGCTGGCGGACGGGGACGGGCCGGTACCCCATGCGGAACTTGAACTCGTCCACGGTGGCCGGCGCGTCGAGCCCCTCGAGCCCGTAGAAGATCGCCTTCACCCCGGGCCGCCGGGTCATCCCTTCGGTGAATCCGAACGTGAGGGCGTTGTTGATCCGCGCGGCCAGGAAATCGGAGTGGCTCTGGTGCGACAGCGCCTCGCACCAGTCGTCCACCCGGACGCAGAGCAAGCAGGCGCCGAGCCGGCCCTCGACGAGCGCGCCCCACGCCTCGAACCCGGGCAGGTCCGCGGCGGCGAGGTGGCGGCGGCGCCACGCCTCGCGCGTCAGCGGCACCGCGCGCCCTTGCCGGCGGCACGTGTCCACCTCGAGCTCCCACCCCTCCTCCGCGAGGCGTGCCAGCGGGACGGGCTCCACCTGCGCGCGCTGCATCCCCTTGCGCACGACGCCGCGCACGCTCCCGTGGAGATCCACGATGCCGTAGTCCGCACCCTCCCAGACGGTGTGGTAGCTCACCCGCCCCTCCGGCGCGTCGAGCGGCACGGAGCAGCGGAGCGCGACGGCGCGCTGGGAGCGCAGGAGCTCCTCCAGCTCGCCGGGCGCGGGGGTGAGCGTCCAGTGATGGGGGAACGCCTGCCAGACCCGCGGGCTGGCCTCGTACCACCAGCTGCCCGCGGTGCGGACCACACGATGCCCCTGCCTGCGGAACCACTCCGCGAAGACCTCCGGATTCACCGCGCACCCCCGCCGATCGTGGTCGCTCCCGCGCGGCCGCAGCCGCGCGCACACCTGGACGCTCCGTGAGCGTTTCACGAGTAAGGAGCGCCGGGCGGTGGCGCACCGCCCCCGGGGGAACGCGGGCCGCGCGCGCGGCGGTCGAGATCCAGCCGACCATCCTCGAACCGAGATCTCCTGCCGCACGCGCCGGTGATTACCGTGTGCCGCCGGAGATCCGGCACAGGGGAGGAAGCCGATGCAGACCGGCGGACGTGCGCTCGCGCCGCGCGCGGGGTTGGCGTGAGCGCGGCCCGAGGTGCGGCGGAGCTGACGGGCGCCGCGCCGGGCGTCGAGGTCGAGTTCTTCGACCCGCCGCTCGCGCCGGAGCAATGGGGGCGGTACGAGCGCGCCGCGCGGAGCTACACCTGCAGCCGCGCGTTCCTCGAGTACTTCGACCGGCCGGCCGCGGCGACGCTGGCGATCGTCCGGGACCACGCGGGCGGAGAGCGGAGCGCGTTCCTGTACCGGCGCGCCGGCGCCTCGGCGCACGTGTACGGCAGATACACCGCGCCGTCCGGCGCCGACCTGGCCGCGTTCTGCGACGCGCTCTTCGGGCGCCATCGGGAGCTCCGCCGCGTGCAGGTGGACCTCGTGGACGCGCTCCCGGACCCACGCGCCCTCGGCCGTCCGGCGCTGGTCGTCCGGCATGTGACGGAGCGCCGGGTCTCGCTGCCCGGGAGCGTGGAGGAGTACGAGCGGACGCTCGGGAAGGACACCCGCGCGCAGCTCCGGTACCTCGAGCGCCGCCTCGCGCGGGATCACCCGGGCGCGCGCTTCGCCACCGCCGAGGGCGACGACGTGCCGCGCGCCTGGATCGCCGAGGTGGTGCGGCTGCACCACGCCCGCATGGCGTCCAAGAGCACGCGGTCCACGATCGACGCTGCGTACGAGGAGGGCATCTACCGGGTCGCGCGGGCCCACGGCGCCGTCACGGCGCTGCTCGACGGCGACCGGGTCTGCGGCGGCGTCGTGTACGTCCTCGCCGGCCCCGAGGTCTTCGGGTGGGTGATCGGCCACGACGACGCGTACGCCAGGTACCGGCCCGGCAAGCTGTGCCAGGTCGCCGCCTTCCGCCACTGCATCGCGCGCGGCGCCCGCACCTACCACTTCCTCATGGGCGACGCCGGCTACAAGCGCGAGCTCGGGGGCGCGCCGGCGGAGGTCGCGTCGTACGCCGTCCTCCGGAGCTGGGCGTCGCTGCGACCCGGCGACGTCGCGCGGGTCGTCGCGCGGCGGCTCGCGCGCGACGCCCGGCGCGTCGTCGCGCAGGCCGATCGCCTCGCGGCGCGGCTCTTCCCCCACCGTCCCGCGCCCCTCACCACCCTGGCACGCGCGCTCGCCGGCCGCGCGCGCGCCGCCGCCCGCACCTAGAGGCCCGCCATGCCCGCGCACGCCTTCATCCCCTTCGCGCTGCCGCACGTCACCCAGGCCGAGATCGACGGCGTGGTCGAGGTGCTGCGCTCGAGCTGGATCACCACCGGCCCGCGCGCCAAGGCGCTCGAGGCGGACTTCGCCGCCGCCGTCGGCGCCCCGCACTGCCTCGCCGTGAGCTCGTGCACCGCCGCGCTCCACCTCGCGCTCGAGGCCGCCGGCGTCCGCGAGGGCGACGAGGTGATCGTCCCCACCCTCACCTTCGCGGCGACGGCCGAGGTGGTGGACTACCTCGGGGCGGTCCCGGTCCTCGTGGACGTGCGCGCCTCCGATCACAACGTCGATCCGGAGGCGATCGCCGACGCGATCGGGCCGCGCACCCGCGCGATCGTCCCGGTCCACTTCGGCGGAGTGCCCGCCGACATGGACGAGATCACCGCGCTGGCACGGCCGCGCGGGATCGCGGTGATCGCCGACGCCGCGCACGCGTTCCCCTGCACCTACCGCGGGCGCAACGTGGGGGCGCTCGCCGACGTGACCTGCTTCTCGTTCTACGCGACCAAGACCATCACCACCGGCGAGGGCGGCGCCGCCGTGACCGCCCGCGCCGACTGGGCGGATCGCATGCGGATCATGTCCCTCCACGGCATCTCGCGCGACGCCTGGAAGCGCTACATGGCGGACGGGAGCTGGTACTACGAGATCCTCGCCGCGGGGTTCAAGTACAACCTCTCCGACCTCGCCGCCGCGCTGGGACTCGCCCAGCTCGCGCGGGCCGAGGAGATGCGCGCGCGGCGCGCCGCGATCGCCGCCCGGTACGACGAGGCGTTCGAGGACCTCGAGGAGCTCGAGCGCCTCCACCCCCCGCCCGATCGCACGAACGCCCACCACCTCTACGTCGTCAAGGTCGATCCCGCGAGGCTGGAGATCGACCGGGCGGCCTTCATCCAGGCCCTCGGCGCGCGCGGCGTCGGGACGTCGGTGCACTTCATCCCCCTGCACGAGCACCCGTACTACCGGGACACCTTCGGCTACGAGCCGGAGAGCCTCCCCGTCGCGCACGCGGTCTTCGCCCGCTCGGTGTCGCTGCCGCTCTACTCGGCGATGACGGACGAGCAGGTCGAGCAGGTGGTCGCCGACGTGCGCGCGGTCGTCGAGGAGCACCGGCGCCCGCGCTGGGGCGTCGTCCCGGAGGCGGCCCTGGGACACCCGGCGCCGGGGTAGCCGCGCGACGTCAGCTCCAGATGTCCAGGAGCTCCTCGAGCCACCCAGGCTCCTTGGGCATCTCGGTCACCGGCGGGAGGTGCACGCGGGTGTTGTCGCGACCGACCACCTGCCGGACCGCGGCCTCGAGGGCGGCGGCGTCCTCCCGCAGCTTCTTCTCCTTCACGATCTTCCCGTCGTAGTCCACGAGATCGAACTTGCCCGTCTCCTCGGCGGCGCGGAGCTCGCCCCGGCGCAGCGCCGCCACCAGCGCGTCGAACTCCTTCGCCTGGAGCCGCCGCGGCCACCGGTGCTTCGCGCGGGCGAAGAGCCGCTTGATCGGGAGCGCGTCGAGCCGCTTCCGGAACGGGGGCGCCTTGTCCCTCTTCTTCGGGTTCGCCTCCAGCATCTCGATGAGCCGCGCGATGCGGCGGTGCGTCCGCTCCAGCTCCTTCAGGCCGGCCGGGGCCTCCTCCGCGAGCTTCATGGCCTCCTGGTGCGAGAGCTGGATCTCGCGCCGCTGCCGGTCCTGCTCCAGCGCCGGCGCGCTCGAGAACGCGACGGAGGCCCGCAGGTCCACCGTGCCCTTCTTGCCGTAGGGGGTGGTGTCGAGCTCCTTCACGATCGCCGGCACGTGGTGCGCGTAGAGCGGGTGCGCCGCGGCGTACACCTCGTCGCCGCCGAGCATGATCTGGACGCTCTCGCCGAACGTGCCGAGCTTGCCGATCGTCTCGCCGGCGAACGCGTCCACCGCGGCCGCGGTCGCGGCGGCGGGGTTGCGGGCGAGGAGGTCGTAGTACTTCTCGAACACCGCGACGGCGCGGTCGTACGTGAACCGCCGCCGCGCGTCGATCGCGTCGCTCGCCCGGAAGGTCTCCACCATGAGGTCTTCGTCGGAGTGGCGGTGGTACCCGACCTCGCGGTTCGAGTGCTCGTAGTGGAGCATGAGCTCGACGCCCATGTCCCGGATGTCCATGCTGAAGAAGATCCGCTGCCGGTGATCCGCCGCGAAGGCGTAGAACTGGAACTCGGAGGCCGTCTCGAACACCGCGATGGGCCGGTGCTGCCGCACGTCGTGGGTCAGGACCTTCTCCAGCTTCGCCCAGTCTACGTCCTTCGACGCGGTGCCGAGCTGCGTGAACACCTCCAGCGCGTCGTCGTGGTACCGCTGCAGCTCCTTCGCGAACTCGGGCGTCTCGAAGCGCTTCACGTAGTCGAGCAGGTTGAGGACGACGAGCCAGACCTCGAGGAGCTCCTTCTGGACGGGGAACGAGTACGTCATGTTCCCCTCGCGGAGCGGCGCGGACTGGAGCTTGCGCTTCCGGACGTCGCGGACGGTGTCCGGGTTCCCCCAGTACAGGTTCTTGCGCTTCAGGAAGGCCCACGTCCAGACCGTGTCCACGTAGATCTCGTTGAGCACGAGCGGCACGTCCTTCGTGTAGCCGCCGACGAAGAGCTTCTTGATGCGCTCGGCGAGGTCGGAGGCCTTCATGTACTCGCGCCAGTCGAACGCCTTCCCCCGGGGATCGAGCTTCCTGGGATCCGGCGCGACGAGCCCCTTCGCCGTCTTCTTCGCCTGGCTCGTCCGGAGCGTGCTCGTCTTCGCGACGAACCGCGCGAGGGCCGCGCCCTTGAGCGCCTCGGTCACCAACAGGAAGACCGTCTCGAGCCGCCCGGCGCCGCCCGGCTTCAGCGCGCGGGTCCCGAAGAAGAGGTCGAAGCGGTAGTTCCGCTTCCCGAGCTTCCGGCGGAGCTTCTTGATCTCCTTCTTCTGCGCCGCGCTCGCCTCCGGCTCCGCCTCGTCGAGGACCTTCTTCAGGATCTCGCAGAGCGCCGCGTCGAGCTGGGCGAGCTTGGCCACGAACTCCTTGCGGTCGCCCAGGTACGTCAGGAGGTAGGCCGTCTTGTACGTCTGGGCGGCGACCATCCAGTCCGAGCGCGGCCCTCCGAAGAGCTTCTCGACGGCCTCGAACCGCCGGCGGATGAACTCGCCCGTCCACCACTGCCCGATGACCTTGTCGTTGAGATCCTTGATCCCGGTGTTGTCCTTCCCCTCGCCCGGGAAGAGCAGGATGAAGAGGCGGACCTCCTTCGCGGCGGGGACGCTCCCCTCGCGACCGAGCAGGAGCCCCAGCTGCCAGTAGAGGGCGACGGTGGTGAGCTGGTAGACGAGCGCCCCCTTCAGCCTCGTGCGCTCCGTCTCGGTCGGGACCCCCTTCGTGCGCAGGCGCAGGCGGAGGTAGTCGGAGCTCAGCCAGACCTGGGAGAGCCGGTCGTTGTCGTCGGACCTCGCCTCGGGGTCGTACCCCGGCTCGTCGAGGAGCGCGAGGTCCCCGTCGGCGCTCGGCCCCTCCGATTCGATCCCGTCCGCCACGGGCGCCTCAGCCCCCGATCAGGTCGGCGCCGTCGCGCAGGTGGACGAGCGAGGTCGGCACCTGGACGATCCAGGGCTCTCCCACGTACTTCGCGCCGACCGCGTACCCCAGACCGTCCGCGCCCTCCCCGGCGAAGGGTTCACGCAGCGTGAGCTGCTGGGTCGCCTGGTCGACGGCGGTGATCCGGTACTCCTGGAGCGCGATCAGGATCGCGCGATCGACGTCATCCGGGCCGAAGTCCGTGCCCGTGCCGGCGACGAGCGTGCTGCCGGCGTGGACCTCGATCGTCCCCGGCCGCGCGTCGAAGTCCGCGCCCAGCTCCGCCTTGAGCTCCTCGATCAGCGCCACCGCCGGCGCGGATCCCTCGTCCGGCTCCCCCAGGAGCGGCGCGTCCTTCTCGGTCCACGGTTCGCCGCCCAGCTCCACGTACTGGAGGACGACCGCCTCGAACCCGGGGCGCACCGGGGCCCAGACGCGCGCGTACCCCGCCTGCAGGAACTTCTGGTGCAGCGGATCGGGATCCTCCGCCGCCACGACGTCCGCCCAGCGGTCCTTGCGGCCCCAGAAGTACGGGTAGAACACGTACGTCAGGTTGGTCCACTCGAGCGCCTGCTCGAAGAAGCGCACGAACCGGCCCTCGGCGGCCGCGTCCGCGAGATCGAGCTGCGGGGCGCCGGTCTGCGGGTCCTCCTCCATCGCGTTGAACGAGTCGTACTGCTGCCCGGTGAGCAGCGAGATCGCCCCCTTCTTCAGCTCCCGGCGCTCGACCTCGCGGTTCAGCGCCGGGTTCCGGCCCTGGAGCGTCTGCTCCGTCGCGGCGGCGAGCGCGCTCCGGACCGCGTCGTCGTACTCGGACCGGAGCGCGGCGTAGGCGTCCATGATCGCGTTGAAGGTCTCGAGCTGCCACTGCTGGAACTTCGTGAGCGTCCGCTCGCAGAGCACCGTGTAGTGGACCGTGACGCTCATGGGCAGCGTGGTGTGGCCGGTGATCGAGACCTTGATGACGTCCGGATCCCCCTTGCCGTCGCTCGAGGACGGCAGCGGGAACTCGCCGCTCAGGCTGCCCGCCTGGTAGCTCCCGAGCTGC
>Ga0196976_1000120_pt1 | contig 52651 bp, 55 predicted proteins | sample S3v_513CmetaG_FD_148644 | JGI IMG/M metagenome (GOLD analysis project Ga0196976, IMG submission 148644) | Soil microbial communities from Anza Borrego desert, Southern California, United States - S3+v_5-13C | ecosystem: Environmental > Terrestrial > Soil > Desert | place: USA: California... | reverse complement strand
TGGTCTCTGGACCGTCCATTTCGCCGCCGAGGCGATCGCGCAAGTCGACTTGCGCGATCGCCTCGGTTCGGTCCAACCTGTCAACCATGTCTCCGAACACCTGTAAACCAAGTGTCCGGTCTGAACAGCCTGCGGCTTAACCCAACCTACCTGCGGCGCTCCCGTAGGTTGGGTTGAGCGCCAGCGAAAACCCAACGTCGACGTCCTTCGGAATGGCGCGCCGCCCCCTACTGGTACCCGCCTTCCTTCGCCCGCTCCTTCGCCGCCTCCTCCTGCGCCCTGGAGGTGCGGTCGTCGATGCCGGAGCCGCCCGCCCCCGGATCCTTCGGCGGCTTCTTCGGCGCCGTGTCGTCGGCTTTCCGGTCGGCTTTCCGGTCGTCGTCGCGCTTGTCGGCCATGCCGGCCTCCCCTGCTGTGCGTGCGTCTCCCACCCCAACACGCCGGGGCGGCGGCCGTCACGCCCGCGACACGTGACCGCAGCACCGGCAGCGCTGCATCTTCCATGGGCAATGCGACATTCCGTACCCGTTCCTTTCGGGCGGCGACCATGCCATAAGGATGGCACCACGCACCCCGTTCGGGCGTGGCTTCACCACCACCGGATCACCTTCGCATGACCTCGCCGACCGCCGTGCGCCAGAGCTTCATCGCCTGCCTGGAAAACAGCCGGCTGCTGACCGACCCCTACAATCACTGGCTGCTGTCCAATGCCCTGCCCGAGGAGACGGCGGACGGCATCGCCGAGCTGCCCTGGGGCCCGCCGGCCGTGCTGGAGACCTACGGCAAGCGCGAGACCAACAACGCGTCGCGCACCTACTTCAGCGTCGAGAACCGCGCGAAGTACAAGGCGTGCGACGACGTGGCCCAGGCGTTCCAGAGCCCCGAGGTAGTGTCCGTCATCCAGAAGACCTGCAACGTCGACCTGACCGGCACCTCGCTGCGCATCGAGTACTGCCAGGACACCGACGGCTTCTGGCTGGAGCCGCACACCGACATTGGCGTCAAGAAGTACACGATGCTGGTCTACCTCTCCAAGGATCCGGGGTCGGAGAACTGGGGCACCGACGTGAACGACGCCCAGGGCAACCTCGTGCGCCGCGCGCCCTATGCCTTCAACGACGGGCTGATCTTCATCCCGGCCAGCAACACCTGGCACGGCTTCGCCAAGCGCCCCATCGACGGCGTGCGCAAGTCGATCATCGTCAACTACGTCGGGCCGGAGTGGCGCGCGCGCCATGAACTCTGCTTCCCCGACACCCCCATCGCCGCCTGACCCCTTCGGGAGACGTTCCTCCATGTCGATGCTCGATCTGGACAAGTTCCGCGCCACCCCGCTGCAGCGCGACCCCTACGATTTCCTGTGCGTGCCGGGTTTCGTGAAGAAGGAATACCTGGAGGCGCTGCACCGCGACTATCCGAAGGTGGACAAGCCGGGCTCCATCCCGCTCGGCGTCTTCCCGCAGGGTCCGGTCTTCGACGACCTGATCCGCGAACTGCGCGGGCCGGAGGTGTCCAAGGCCTTCTCGGAGAAGTTCGGCATCGACCTCTCCAAGTACCCGACGATGTTCACCGCGCGCGGCATGTGCCGGGCCACCGACGGCAAGATCCACCCGGATTCGGCCAGCAAGGTGGTGACCGTGCTGATCTACATGAACCCGCCGTGGGAGGCCTCGGGCGGCCGGCTGCGCGTCCTGCGCTCCCAGAACCTGGAGGACTACGCGGCCGAGGTTCCGCCGGAGGAGGGCACGCTGATGTGCTTCCGCCGCACGGACACCTCCTGGCACGGCCACCACCCGTTCGAAGGCCCGCGCCGCGCGGTGCAGATGAACTGGGTGAAGGGCAACGTCTACATCTGGCACGAACAGTGGCGCCACCGCATCGGCGCCTGGGCCAAGAACCTGTTCGGCGGCCAGCAGGCGGCCTGACGGCACCCCATCAAAGTCCCTCCCCCGGCCCCGCCGGGGGAGGTCAGGTGGGGGCAAGGTCTTTGACCCGCGCAGGCACCGTAGGTTGGGTTGAGGCCAAAGCCGAAAACCCAACGTGGTCTCTATGCGGGCGATGTTGGGTTTTCGCTGGCGCTCAACCCAACCTACGGCGCTCCGCGCCCCCCGCCAACAAAGGAGAACGGCATGCCTACCGTCAGACGTTCCCTTGACGACATCCGCCGGGAAGCGCGCGTGAACCGCCGGATCGTGGACGAGACGACCGAAGCCGACATCGCCCGCCAAGCAGCGGAAGACGATACGGACACGACCGGCCTCGACCTGACCGCGATGGTGCGGAATGGACGGGCTCGCCGCGTCACCGCCGCAAATCCGCAGAACCGGAAGTCGACGAAGCCGGCGGCTTGACCAAACAAGCACACGTCGATTGCTTCGTTATAGATCTAATCTACAATGATGTTGCGTTAGTCTTTGCGCCTTAACCTGGGCCACGCTTTATCCCGCCGGAGGCCCCATGGCGACGACAGGCGCGACATCACCCGCTGACGTTCCTGCGTTTCTGCGCGCCTTGAGGGCTCCGCGCACGGACTTGGCGGCCACGTCCCCCCAGGATGCGCCGCCCGCCACCGCTGCCCGCTCCGGCGACAGCGTGACCCTCAGCCCCATCGCCGCCGCGCTGAAAGGCAACGCGCTGACGATGTTCAACGAGGCCCTGACGGATGACGACCGCCGCACACTGGACGATGCGGTTCGCGCCGGCACCCTGACCGGCGAGGATGTCGCCAAAGGGTTGACCACGCGCCTGAAGCGGATCGGCTTTGGGCTGGGCACCGACGTCATCGTCCCACAGCCGACGTCCGATCTGGCTACGGCTATCAAGCAGTTTGAAGCCTCAGCGGTCGGCATGCACTGGCGCGGTGAACGCGGGTCCGACGTCGGACCACCCCCGGGCGACGCCCCGATAGCCGCCGACCGGATCACCGCCGAAAAGCCCGCCGCCGCGAGGCCGCCCGCCGACCCGAAGCGCCTTGCCTATTTCAACGTGATCGACGACGGCGGGGATGAGGCCGCGCGTAAGATCGCCGGTTTGGGAATCGATCTCAGCCCCTTCACGGCGTTCGGCGAAAGGGTTTACCGCCTGATCGACCGTGGCGCCTTCAATTACGGCTGATCCCCGGCGCGCGCCTGACCCGGCAGGTGCCGGCGCGTCTTCGTGCCCCTTCGTGCCCTTTGTTGCTTCGTGTCCCACCGCAGCCCGGCACAGCCGCCGCGCCCGGCCGATGCGGTTGACAATATTCCTACCGACCGCCATGATGGGTGCGATAATCGCGGCATCTTCCGTCCCCATCCTGCCCGGCCCGCGCCGACCCGCGCGCTCCGGCGAAAAACGGTGCCATATGAGACAATGCAACACATGCCGAAATGCGTTGCATCCGGTTGCATCCGGTTGCAATCGCCCACCCCGCTTTGAGGCCGGCGCGGCCGGTGGCGGGATGTGACGCCCCTGGGAAAAGCGTATCATCCGGTAACATCGGGTAACATTTCGCCGTCCGGTCGCCCACCCGGCCGCTCGGTTTGCTCTGTCGCGGCCTGTCCTGACGGGCTATAACCGTCGGCCCGGCCATCAAACCAGCGCCCGTCATGCCCCTTCGGATCGAGACCTTCTCCAACGTCACCGGCGGCTTCAGCTTCTTCAAGGCCGTCGGGCATCCGCTGGCCGTGCCCAAGGCGCACGCGCTGATCGGGCGCCTCGCCGGCGAAGGGCCGGTCGCCGTCTACGACCCGCACGGCATGGCCTCGGCCTTCGCCGAGTTCTACGACATCGGCCGGATCGCCATCTCCGGCGTCTACGTGCAGGACGTGGACGCGGTGGGGCGCGCGGTGCTGGGCCACGCGGCCCGGCCGGTCACCGAACTGGCGGCCAGCGGGGCGCGCACGGTGTTCGTCGCCGCCTTCGATTCGCAGCGGCTGGAGAACCACATCGCCCATCTGGTGCCGGCGGGGGCGCGCGTGGTGTCGCTGGACGCCATGCGGGTGCCGGAGGACATGCTGACCGACCGGGTGAACTACCTCGCCAAGTTCAACTGGGCCACCAACTTCGCCTGGCTGCGCGATGAAGGGGGACGGCACACCCGCGTCGTCTCGGCCAACTACTGGACCGGCTACGGCGCCCGGGCGCCGCGCCTGTGGGCGCGCCTGTTCGACGCCGACGGCCGCGCCATCGCCGAATGGACCGACGCCATGCCGCCGGCCGGCGGCACCGTGGTGGTCGACAGCCGGGAGGTGCGCCGCCGCTTCGGCCTGGGCGACTTCTGCGGCACGCTGTTCCTGCACGTGATCGGCGCCGCCGGCCACGACGTGGTGAAGTACGCCCTGGACACCTATGGCGACGACCCGGACGAGCTGTCCTGCACGCACGACGCCAACGCCTGGCCGGCCGAGCGCTACGCCGGCCTGCCGGCCCCGGCCGAGGGCGAGAAGGTCCTGCTGTGGATCCAGAACAGCCACCCGACGCCGATCCCGGCCGGTGCCGTCGGCCTCAACCTGATGGGCCGGGAGGAGGTGCGCCGGCTGCAGGTTGCGCTGCCGCCCTTCGCCACCGTGGCGCTGGACGTCGCCGACCTGTTCCCCGAGGCGCGCTGGCCGCAGCAGCTGGAGGTGCGGGCCGGCAAGCACTTCGTCCGCCCGCGCTACGAGGTCCTCCAGGCCAACGGCCGCCGCCGCATTGCCCACGCCAACGTCGAGCGCACCGACCTGACGCCCGACCCGAAGCTGGCGACGCTGGCGACGCTGCTGGGCAAGGGCCACATCCTGCCGGCCCCCATCCTGCCGCCGGAGCGCTGGCGCACCATCCTGCTGCCCACGCCCATGAGCACGGCGCAGGACGCCCTGCCGGTGCAGGCGGTGGCCTACGACGCCTCCGGCCGCGAGCTGGCCCGCCACCGCTTCGGCAACCTCAAGCGCTCCGACAGCGTGGCGCTGGATGTGACGGAGCTGCTGGCGGGCGCCCAACTGCCGGGCGGCTGGGGCCATGTGGAGCTGCTCTACGACTTCGCGGCCGGGGAGTGCGCCGACGGCTGGCTGCACGCCCTGTTCCGCTACGAGGACCGCCGGTCCGGCCACGTGGCCGAGACCAGCTTTGGCAGCCACATCTTCAACACCGCGCTGACCTACCGGGACGAGCCGCAGAGCTACCACGGCCGGCCGCCGGGGCTGTCGTCGCGCCTGTTCCTGCGGCTGGGGCCGCAGCCGTGGGACACGCTGTGCCACCTCGTCTACCCGGCCTCCACGCCCTGGCACCCGGCGTCCGACACCGCGCTGATCCTGACCCGCGCCGACGGGCAGGAGGTGGCGCGGCGCAAGATCGCCATCCCCTGCGGCGGCTCGCGCCTGTTCCGCTACCACGAGACCTTCACGGCGGCCGAGCGGCAGGCGGCGGGCGACCACGCCTACGTCCTGATCCGCGACGTGACCTGCCGCCTGTTCGGATATCATGGCTGCCTTGCCGGTGACGGTGCGTTCAGCCTCGACCATATGTTCGGCTATTAATCTTCCTTAACGGATCATCCGACCCATGCCCGCGACGCACCACACCAAGGTCCTGATCATCGGCGCCGGCCCGGCCGGCTACACCGCGGCCATCTACGCCGCCCGCGCCAACCTGCAGCCGCTGCTGGTGCAGGGCATGCAGCCGGGCGGCCAGCTGACCATCACCACCGAGGTGGAGAACTACCCCGGCTTCGCCGACCCCATCCAGGGCCCCTGGCTGATGGAGCAGATGGCCAAGCAGGCGGAGCACGTCGGGACGACGATGGTCTTCGACGTCATCACCGACGTGGACTTCACGACCCGCCCCTTCGTCTGCAAGGCCGACTCGGGCGACACCTACACCGCCGACGCCGTGGTCATCGCCACCGGCGCCCAGGCGCGCTGGCTTGGCCTGGAGAGCGAGCAGACCTACCGCGGCTTCGGCGTGTCGGCCTGCGCCACCTGCGACGGCTTCTTCTTCCGCGGCAAGGAGGTCGTGGTGGTCGGCGGCGGCAACTCCGCCGTGGAGGAGGCGCTGTACCTCACCAACCACGCGTCCAAGGTGACGGTGATCCACCGCCGCGACAGCTTCCGCTCCGAAAAGATCCTGCAGGACCGCCTGTTCCGCAACCCGAAGATCGAGGTGATCTGGGACAGCGTGGTGGAAGAGGTGGTCGGTCAGGGCGACGGCACCTTCGACAGCCCGCGCGCCGTCACCGGCGTGCGCATCCGCAACGTGAAGACGGACGCCGAGACCACCGTCCCGTGCGAGGGCGTGTTCGTCGCCATCGGCCACTCCCCGGCCAGCGAGGTCTTCAAGGGCAAGGTGGCGATGGACGAGCACGGCTACATCCTGACCGCCCCGGACTCGACCGCCACCAACGTCCCCGGCGTGTTCGCCGCCGGCGACATCAAGGACAAGGTCTACCGTCAGGCCGTCACCGCCGCCGGCATGGGCTGCATGGCCGCGCTGGAGGTCGAGCGCTGGCTGGCCGCCAACGAGCCGGCCGCCGGTGCGCACGAGGTGAAGACCCCGGCGGGAAGCTGGTAAGCGCCGCCCGTCCTCCATCCTCCGTTCGGCGAGTCCGGCGCCCTTCCATCGGGGAACCCCGCCCGCGCCGCGTTCGGCGGCGCAACCAAGCGTGGTCGCCGCCGTTTGTAAGGGCACCCCGACCGAACGGATTTTGGAGAGACGAACATGCGCATCATCAAGGCTTTCGCCCTGCTCGGCATCGTCGGTTCGCTGCTGGCCGCCTGCAACACCTTCGAAGGCATGGGCGAGGACGTCCAGGCCGGTGGCCGCGCCATGGAGCGCTCGGCCGACAGCGTGCAGAAGAAGATGTAAGCCTCTTCACCAGCCCCTCCTCCGCCTCCCGGCGGGGGAGGGCGCGGGTCCTACCCCGCCATGCGCTTGATGGTGTTGGTGGTGCTCTGCCCGGCGACGAGGTCGGCGAGCACGACCTTGCCTCCGTAGCTCTGGACGAAGTCCGCACCCACGACCTTGTCGATCGTGTAGTCCGCCCCCTTCACCAGCACGTCCGGGCGCAGCGCCTTGATGAGCTGTTCGGGCGTGTCCTCGCCGAAGATCACCACCAGGTCCACCGGGGCCATGGAGGCCAGCACGGTGGCGCGCGCCGTCTCGCTCTGCACCGGGCGGGTCGGACCCTTCAGGCGCTGCACGGATTCGTCGCTGTTCAGCCCGACCACCAGAACGTCGCACGCCGCCTTGGCCTGAGACAGCAGCGACACGTGGCCGGGGTGCAGCAGGTCGAAGCAGCCGTTGGTGAAGCCCACCCGCTTGCCGCGCAGGCGCCAGCGCTCGGCACACTCGGCCGCCTGCTCGCGGGTCGCCACCTTGGCCTCGCCGTGGCGCCATTCCTGGGTGTGCAGGGCCTCCAGCAGTTCCGGCGCGCGGACCACGGCGGTGCCAACCTTGCCCACCACGATGCCGGCGGCGAGGTTCGCCAGCCGCGCCGCGTCCTCCAGCGGCACGCCGGCGGACAGGGCGGCGGTCAGCGTGGCGACCACGGTGTCGCCGGCCCCCGACACGTCGAACACCTCGCGCGCCTCGGCCGGCAGGTGGGCCACGAGGCCGTCCTTCGTCACCACGCTCATGCCCCGTTCGGAGCGCGTGGCCAGCACCGCGTCGATGCCGCAGGTCTCGATGATGCGGCGGCAGGCGGCAGCCACCTGCTCGTCCGTGTCGGCCGGCATGCCGGTCGCTTCCATCAGTTCCTTGCGGTTGGGGGTGACGATGCTCGCCCCCTTGTAGCGGCGGTAGTCGCTGCCCTTGGGGTCCACCACCACCGGCAGGCCGGCGGTGCGGGCCACGGCGATGACGCGGGCCAGCAGCTTGTCGGTCAGCACGCCCTTGCCGTAGTCGGACAGGATGACGGCGCCCACGTCGAACAGCGCGTCGCGCACCATGCCGGAGACGAGGTTGGCACTGTCGGCGGCGATCGGCGCCACTGTCTCGGCGTCGGCGCGCAGCAGTTGCTGGCGCCCGCCGATGAAGCGCGTCTTCACCGTGGTCTGGCGGCCGGGCTGGGCGACCATGCCGGCGGCGTCCCCCAGTTCCCCGGCGACCAGTCGGCGCAGCTCCGCCCCGGCGCCGTCGTCGCCGATGACGGAGATGAAGCGGCAGCCGGCACCCAGCGCCATGACGTTGGCCGCCACGTTGCCGGCACCGCCCAGCATGGCGCTCTCGCGCTCGATGCGCAGGACGGGGATCGGCGCCTCGGGCGAGACGCGGTCCACCGCGCCGTAGACGAAGCGGTCGAGCATGACGTCGCCGACGCACAGAACGCGCGCGGACGACAGGGAATCGATGTGGCGGGCAAGGTCGCTCATGCGCGCACTTCTACCAGTCGCGGCCCGCTCACGGCAAGGTGACTGGCCGGTGAGCGGGTTGCGGCGTTAGATCGGGGGCATGGACGCTCCCGCCGCACCCTCCCCGCCGCTCCTCAGGCGCCTGCTGCCGCTGCTGCTGCTGGCGGCCGGCTTCGCGGCGTTCTTCGCCCTGGGGCTCGACCGGCAGCTGTCGCTCGCCGCACTGGCGCGGCATCGCGCCGATCTGGCCGGCTTCGTCGCCGCGCAGGGGGCCGTGGCGGTGCTGGCCTACATCGGCGTCTACGCCCTGTCGGTGGCGTTCTCGGTGCCGGGGGCGACGGTGCTGACGCTGGCCGGCGGCTTCCTGTTCGGCACGCTGCCGGCCACCGCCTATGCCGTCACCGGCGCCACGCTGGGCGCCGTGGCGGTGTTCCTGGCCGCGCGCACGGCGCTGGGCGGGGCCTTGCGGGAGCGCGCGGGGCCGTGGATCGCCCGGCTGGAATCGGGGTTCCGGGAGCACGCCTTCTCCTACACGCTGTTCCTGCGGCTGGTGCCGCTGTTCCCCTTCTGGCTGGTCAACCTGGTGCCGGCCTTCCTGGGCGTGCCGCTGCGCACCTATGCATTCGCGACGCTGATCGGCATCGTGCCGGGCGGGCTGGTCTACGCCTCCGTCGGGAACGGGCTGGGCGCGGTGCTGGACGCCGGGGGCACGCCGGACCTGGGGCTGATCTTCGCGCCGGAGGTGCTGTTCCCCCTGCTGGGGCTGGCGGCGCTGGCGCTGCTGCCGGTGGCGGTGAAGGCGTGGCGGGGCCGGGCATGACGGAGGAGACGATCCGGTGCGGACTGTGCGTGATCGGCGCCGGTTCCGGCGGGCTGTCGGTGGCCGCGGCGGCGGCGCAGATGGGCGTCGACACGGTTCTGGTCGAGCGCGGCGCCATGGGCGGCGACTGCCTGAACACCGGCTGCGTGCCGTCCAAGGCGCTGCTGGCCGCCGCCAGGGCGGCGCAGGGAATGCGCACCGCCGGGCGGTTCGGCGTAACCGGTCCCGAACCGGCCATCGACTTCGCCGCCGTGCACGCGCATGTCCACCGCACGATCGCCGCCATCGCCCCCCACGACAGCCAGGAGCGGTTCGAGGGGCTGGGCGTGCGGGTGATCCGCGCCCCCGCCCGCTTCGTCGATGCCGGCACGGTGGAGGCGGGCGGGGTGCGGATCCGCGCGCGGCGCTTCGTGCTGGCGACCGGCTCGCGCCCGCTGGCGCCGCCCATTCCGGGGCTCGACTCGGTGCCGTACCTGACCAACGAGACGGTGTTCGAGCGCACCACGGCACCGGGGCACCTGATCGTGCTGGGTGGTGGGCCGATCGGCGTGGAGATGGCGCAGGCGCACCGCCGCCTGGGCGCCCGCGTCACCGTCGTCGAGAAGCAGAGCCTGCTGCCGAAGGACGACCCGGAGCTGGTGGAGGTCGTCCGCCACCGCCTGACCGCCGAGGGGGTGGACCTGATCGAGGGCACCGGCGTCGCCAGCGTCGGGCGGGCCGGCGACGGAGTCGCCGGGGTGCTGGAGGACGGCCGGCGGATCGAAGGGTCCGACCTGCTGGTCGCCGCCGGGCGGCGGGCCAACGTGGAAGGTCTGGGGATGGAGGCTGCCGGCATCGAGACGACGAAGGGCGGCGTCACCGTGGACGCCCGGCTGCGCACCACCAACCGGCGCGTCTACGCGGTGGGCGACGTCACCGGCGGGCCGGCCTTCACGCACATGGCCGGTTTCCAGGCCGGCATCGTCGTGCGCAACGCGCTGTTCCGCTGGCCTGCGCGGGCGGACCGTACGGCCGTGCCGTGGGTCACCTACAGCGACCCCGAACTGGCCCACGTCGGCCTGACCGAGGCGCAGGCGCGCGAGCGGCACGGCGACGTGCGGGTGCTGCGCGCGCCCTTCGCCGAGAACGACCGCGCCCGCGCGGAAGGTGCCGCGGAGGGACTGGCCAAGGTGGTGGCGTTGCCCGGCGGCCGGATCCTCGGCGCCTCCATCGTTGGCGCGCACGCGGGCGAGCAGATCGCTCTGTGGTGTCTGGCGCTGTCCAAGGGGATGCGGGTGCACGACGTGGCCGGGCTGCTGCTGCCCTACCCCACCCTGGCGGAGGCCGGCAAGCGGGCGGCCGGCGCCTTCTTCACGCCCGTCCTGTTCGGGCCGCGCACGCGGTTGTTGGTACGCTTCCTTTCCTGGTTCGGCTAATTTCCGCTCGGTCGCGGGGTGCATGTGTAACCCTTCCTTAAAGGGGGGCGCGCTTCACTGTCGCGGCGCAGGCAGAAGCCGCGCAGGGAGGCCGGATTGCGCATCCTGGTGGTCGACGATTCCCGCATGGCCCGCACGGCGCTGTGCCAGCAGCTTGCCACGATGGGCTACGACGCGGCCTGGGCTCCCGGCGGCGCCGAGGCGCTGGCCCGCGTGCAGGAGGAGGCGTTCGACGTCGTCCTGGTCGACTTCAAGGTCGCCGACATGGACGGCGTCGAGGTCTGCTGGCACCTGCGCGCTGCGCAGGGCGCCAAGCACCTGTACCTGATGCTGATGATCCCCGGCAGCATCACCAACCAGTTCTTCGAGGTGGTCGAGAACGGCGCCGACGAGTTCCTGCGCAAGCCGCTGGACTGGGCGTGGCTGCGCGCCCGGCTGCTCGCCGCGTCCCGCGTGGTGGACATGCAGCGCGAGCTGGAGCGGCTGGCGACGACCGATTCGCTGACCGGCGCCCTCAACCGCGGCCGCTTCATGGCCCGCGCGGCGGAGGAGGTGATGCGCGCGCGCCGCTATGGCCGCGAACTGTCGGCGATGATGCTGGACATCGATTTCTTCAAGCGGATCAACGACACGCACGGCCACGCGGCCGGCGACGAGGCGATCCGCATGAACGTCCGCACCACCCGCCACCTGATCCGCCAGTGCGACGTGCTGGGCCGGCTGGGCGGCGAGGAGTTCGCCGTGCTGCTGCCGGAGACGGCGCTGCCCGGTGCCGTTCTGCTGGCCGAACGGCTGCGCCGCTCGCTGGCCGTGACCGCGGTGAAGGCGCCGGACGGGCCGAGCTTCACCTTTACCGTCAGCATCGGCGTCAGCACCCTGCACAAGGGCGAGGACCACATCGACCCGATGCTGGCCCGCGCCGACGAGGCGCTGTACCGCGCCAAACGGGGGGGCCGCAACCGCGTGCTGCCGGAGGAGCCGGCGGCGGCCGGCTGAGGGGTCAAAGGCGTTCAAGACGGCGGCCCGGCCGGCGGGCCATCCTGGCGGGCGACGCAACTGGGAACCCCGCCATGCTCAAAGGCTTCACCCCGCCCTTCACGCCCGACGGCCGCTCCTCCCTCGCCCCGGCACCGCCCTGGCATTACGCCGGCTGGCTGTTCTCCATCGCCTACGAGCTGGACCCGGCCGTGGCGAACCTGTTCCTGCCGGAAGGCTTCGGGCGCGCCACCGGCTGTGCGGCCGCGCACTTCTGCGACTGGCAGGCGACCACCGATGGCAGCGAGCTGCTCGACCCCGTCTACGCCCAATACCGCGAGTTCTTCGTCCTGATCGAGGCGGAGCGGCGCGGCGATCCGGTCAACTTCTGCCCCTTCATCTATGTGGACCAGGACATCTCCATGGTGCGCGGCTGGCTGCAGGGCCTGCCCAAGAAGCTGGGCAGCGTGTGGCTCACCCGCTCCTATCCCCTCAATCACCCGGCGGCGGCGCCGGCGCAGGCGGGCACGCGGCTGGGCGCCTCGCTGGCGGTGAAGGACCGGCGGCTGGCGCAGGCGGCGCTGACGCTGACCGGCGGCGAGGGGCGGCGGCTGGGCCTGCTGGCCCGGCCGACCTACGGGCTGACCGGCCTGCCCAGCCTGATCGGCGGCCCGCAGGCGGCGCAGCCCCGGCTGGTCCGCATGGCGGCCGACGCCAAGGAGTTCGGGCCGAGCTTCGCCGCCGACGCCTCGCTTGACTTCTTCGACTCCCCGCGCGAGGAGTTGGCGGCGCTGGCGCCGAACCGGGTGGTGGACGCGTCGGCCGGATGCTTCGCGCTGACCATCTCGCGCGTCGCCGACGGGGAGGTGCCGTGACGGCAAAGGCAAGGCTGGAGACCGCCGAGACCCACCGGGGCGTCGAGGTGCGCAGCGGCACGCACCCGCCCATGCGCTTCGCCCCGCACTGGCACGACCGCTGGGCGCTGGGCGCCATCCGTGCCGGGCTCTGCAACTTCACCTGCTCCGGCGGACGCTGGACGGCGGTGCCGGGCGACCTCGTGCTGATCCCGGCCTACGCCGTCCATTCCGCCAGCGTCGGCCGCGCCGGGCTGGACATGCGCATGCTGTACCTGCCCACCGCCTTGGTGGAGGAGGTGCTGCGCCTGCAGCCCGAGCATGGGCCGCGCACCCCCCGCCCGGTGCTGCTGGACCCGGCGCTGGCCGGACGGCTGACCGACGACGACATGGCGCCGGGCACGCCGGCCTTCGACGACGTGGTGGCGGCGGCGCTCCGCGCCTTCCACGCCGACGGCGGCAGCGCGCCGCTGGAGCGGCCGGAGCGGCGCGAGCCGCGCATCGCCAAGCTGTGCGCCGCGCTCCAGCGGGCCGGCGCCCGGCCGGACGTGGAGGCGCTGGCGCAGGAGCTGGGCCTGACCCGCCCGCACCTCGCCCGCCTGTTCCGCCGCACGGTGGGCCTGGCACCCGGCGAGTACGCCCGGCTGATGCGGCTGGAGCAGGCCAAGCACCTGCTGGCCTCCGGCCACGCCCCGTCCGACGTGGCGGCGGAGGCGGAGTTCGCCGACCAGGCGCACCTGACGCGCTGGTTCAAGCGCGTCTACGGCGTCACCCCGGCGCAGGTCCGCGCTGCGTCGTAGGCAAGCGGCGCGCTCTGGCCTACCATTCCGGCCATGCCGATGCCGCCCCTTGCCCGCAGCCTGTCCGCCAAGCTTCTGGTGCTGACGGTGCTGTTCGTCATGCTGGCGGAGGTGCTGATCTTCACCCCGTCCGTGGCGCGCTTCCGCCTGACCCACCTGGAGGAGCGGCTGGCCGCCGGGCACCTCGCGGCGCTGGCGGTGGAGGCCGCCCCCGACCGCATGGTGACGGAGGCCCTGACCGCCAAGCTGCTGGCCCACGTGGGCGCGCACGCGGTGGACCTCGTGCAGCCCGATTCGCGCGTCTACATGCTGGCCCGCTCCATGCCCCCAGAGGTGGACGCGACGTACGACCTGCGCGACAGCGGCTTCGTCATGCTGATCGCCGACGCCTTCTCGGCCCTGGCCCGGACCGAGCGGCGGGCGATCCGCGTTGTCGGCCCGTCGCCCAAGGACGCCCGCCTGCGGGTCGAGGTGGTGATGGACGAGGCGCCGATGGCCGAGGCCATGCGCGACTTCGCGGTGCGCATCCTGGCGCTGTCGGTGGTCATCTCGCTGATCACCGCCGGGCTGGTCTTCCTGGCGCTGAACGCACTGTTCGTGCGGCCCATGCGGCGCCTGACCGCAAGCGTCGTCGCCTTCGCCCGCGCGCCGGAGACGGCGCCGCCGCCCCCGGCGAACGGCCGCGGCGACGAGATCGGCGTGGCCCTGCACGAACTGGCCGACATGCAGGACACCGTGCGCACCGCGCTGCGCCAGCGCGAGCGGCTGGCGGCGCTGGGCACGGCGGTGGCCAAGATCAACCACGACCTGCGCGGCATCCTGGCCACCGCGTCGCTGCTGTCCGAACGGCTGGGCGAGAGCGCCGACCCGGAGGCCCGGCGGGTCACGCCGCGGCTGATGGCGGCGCTGGACCGCGCGGTGGACCTGTGCGGGCAGACGCTGTCCTACACCCGCGACGGCGTGCTGCCGCTGCGCCGCCAGCCGGTGGAGCTGGCCGCCCTGGTCGACGAGGTCGCACCGGAGGTGCAGGCCGGCCTGCGCGCCGACGGCGTGCGGGCGGAGGCCGCCTGGGTCAACGCCGTGCCGGCCGGGCTGACCGTCGCCGCCGACCGCGACCAGTTGGCCCGCGCGCTGGTCAACCTGGGCCGCAACGCCGTGCAGGCGGGCGCCGACCAGGTGACCGTGGCGGCGGCGCCGGCCAGCGGCCGGGTGACCCTGACCGTGGCCGACACCGGCCCCGGCCTGCCGCCCCGGGCGCGCGAGCACCTGTTCGAGCCCTTCGCCGGATCGGCGCGGGCGGGCGGCGTCGGCCTTGGCCTCGCCATCGCGCGGGAGATCGCGCGGGCGCACGGTGGCGACCTGCGGCTGGTCGAGAGCACCGGGGCGGGCACCACCTTCGCCCTGGACCTGCCGGCGTAGCCCCCCTCCGGCAGGAAATGTTACCCAATGATACGCGGCGATACGCCTTTCACGGGGGCGTCACATTCCGCCGGCGGCCCCGTGAGGGCCGGGCAAATGCAACCGGATGCAACAGGATGCAACGGATTCCGGCAGGTGTTGCATTGTCTCACCGGCGCCATTTTCGGCCGGGGTTCGGGACGGGCACGGAGAAAGCGGGGGATGGGGGCATTGTCGCATTCATCATGATCGTCAGTAGGAATTTTGTCAATCGGAGGGCCGTAGCCCCTCTCCCCTTGCGGGAGAGGGGTTGGGGAGAGGGGGCTGGCGACCGGCAGGTCGCAGAAGGTCTCATTTCCGGCCATCCGGCCGTAATCCCCCTCTCCCCAACCCCTCCCCCGCCAAGGGGGAGGGGCTTTCGAGCGATTGCCCTGCCGGCGCGTCGCCGATTGATTCATTCGTGGTCTTGCATCACTCTTCCTGCCCGAGGCGCCGCAACGACGGCGCGCTGGCGAGGGGAGAGCGGATCGTGGAAGGCGCGGGCAAGTGGATCACCGGCGGGGTCGTCGGATTCCTGGCGTTCATCGGGCTGCTGGCGGCGTCGCGGGCGCAGGACCAAGCGTTCTACTGGGGCGGGTTCCTGGTGTTCATCGGCTGCGTGGCGTACATCTTCTACATGATCAACAGCCACTACGACCGCCACGAGGCGGCCGGCGGCGGCCACGCCGAGCCCCCGCATTGATGGGCCGGCTCTGACGGCATCAGGCGGAACGCGGTCGCGAGGCTTGCGAGCGGCTGTGGAGGGCTTCACGCGCGGTGCGGGAGGGTGACCGGGGCGCGTCTTGTGCACGCCGGACGATACGGAGCAGCGCACCGATGGCATCGCCTCTGTTTCCGATGAGGCCCAATTCCGCTCCGGGCTTTCACGAAACCTGGGATTATTGGCGCCCGCCGGGCAGCAGCATCGTCGAACTGGGCGCGGTGCGCGGGCTCGACGTGGCGTTGCCGGCCCATTTCCATGACGAAGACCAGCTGACCTTCGTCCTGTCGGGAACGCGCCGGTTCGTCATCGGCGACGAGGTGTTCGAGGTCGCTCCCGGCCATGGCCTGCACATCCCCGCAGGAACGCCCCACGGATCGCTGTCCGAAGCGTCGGAGGTCGTCTGCATCAACCTGTACACGCCAGCGGGACTGCACGCGGCGCGCGACCTGATCGCCAGTCTGGCCCGTCACTGGCGGAGGACGGGGCATATCGGCTGGCATGACCTCACGGTCCTTGTCGACGATCATAGGTGTTCCGCCGGAAGCCTTGCGGGTCCGGCGGGCGGGCACGCGGAAAGCGAACCGTGGGAGGCCGTGGGCCAGGTGGCGCGACGCGCCGGTATGAGCCGCGAGGGCTTTTCCCGCCAGTTCAAGCGGCGCCACGGGATGCCGCCGCACGCGTTCTGGCTTCTGCAGAGACTGAACGACGCGCGACGGCTGCTGCGGGCGGGCGAGCCCATCGCGGCGGTCGCGGCGGAAACCGGCTTCGCCGACCAAAGCCACCTGGGCCGCTGCTTCCGGCGCGCGTTCGGCGTGACCCCCGGTCGATACCGGGCGGGGTAGGTCACATCCGTTCCAGACCGCGGCGGCCCTCGCCTGCTATCCGTCCACCCGAGAGCGGGACGCCGAGACGGTCCCCGCGCGTTGCCGGGGAGTGGGGCATGACGGTTGCGTTGTCCGCGTTTTCATACCTTCTGGTGATCGGCGCCGGGGTGAGCGTCGCCCTGCAGCAGGTCCTGAACGCAACCCTGCGGGCCGAGTTGGGGTCGCCCTGGTGGGCAGGCTTCGTCAGCTATTTCGTCGGCATGGTGGCGATGCTGGCCGTGGCGCTGACCGCCCCGGGGCCACGGCTGCCCGACCTGCTGACCGGGTCCACGTCGTGGCTGTCATGGACCGGCGGGCTGTTCGGGGCGATGTTCATCGCGACCGCCATCTTCATGGTCCCGCGCCTCGGTGCCGCGACCGTGCTCGCCTTGATCGTCGTCGGCCAGATGCTCGGCTCCCTCGCCTTCGACCACTTCGGCCTGCTCGGGCTTCCCCATCAGCCGGTGAGCCCGACCCGGCTGGCCGGCGCCGCCTCCCTGATCCTGGGCGTCGTCCTGATCCGCCTATAGCGCCTGGAAGCCATGATGGCGTCGGGATGCTCGCGAGGATCAGCGGCGTGTCGGCTGGCGATACAGATCCAGGTCAAGAAATCAGAGGCTCAGAGATTGAGAGATTTTGCGATCTTATCTCTTCCAAGGCTCCGCACAACACCATGGCGTCAACATGACTCTCTATATCTCTGAATCTCTCAATCTCTTATCTTTTGATCAGCGCCTTCGTCGCCAGCCGTTGCGTCGCTGATCCTTGCGGACAACCGGCCCCCACCCTTCCCACTTCGTGGGCCCCTTCCCTCCCCCTGCGGAGCAGGGGAAGGGAGAAAAAATGGTTATCCCCGCGCACCGCGCGTCCAGAAGGGCTTCGCGTCCTCGAAGCTCTCCCATTGCGCGACCAGCGCCGGCTCCGCGTCCACCATGCCGCGCGCCAGCCAGCCGATGACGATGCCGGCGGCGCGGCGCTCGCCCGGTGCCGCCGGGCTGCCGTCGTCGTGCAGGTCGCGCAGCAGGCGCGTCGCCGTCGCCACGTCGTTCAGGTGGCCCAGCGCGTCCTGGAAACCGGCCAGCTGCTGGATGTAGCGGCGGGCCGCCTTGTCGGAATAGAGCGGGCGGAAGAACTCCGCGGCGTAGCGCAGCTTCTTCAAGGCGATGCGCAGCTGGTGGCGGTCGTCCACCGACAGCGTGGCGAAGCCCTTGCCGGCCCGGCGCGCCTTGCGGTGGCGGCGGGCCAGAAGGTCGCCGGCCAGGGTGTCCACCGGTTCGAACAGGCGGGCGGACTGCTCGCTCACCGGCTGGCTGCGCCAGCGCCGCGCCTCCAGCCACGCCGTCAGCTCCAGCTGGAAGGCGCCGTAGCGGGCCGACAGGATGGCCTCGCGCGCACCCTGGTAGGCGCGCACCCGGCGTGCCTCGGCCGCCGCCTCCAGGGCGTGCAGTTCGGTGAGCTGGGCGGCGCTGTGCTCGCCGGCCTGGGCGAAGGCGTCGCGCACGGGGGCGTAGAGTTCGGTGAGAAAGACGTCCCAGTCGCGCGCCGGACCCAGGTGGCCGCCCAGCCACTTCACCTCGCCGACCAGCCAGTCGTACTGCTCGGCGGGCACGAAGGGGCGGAACAGGGCGAGCGCCGAGCGCAGGCGGCGCAGCGCCACGCGCATCTGGTGGATGCCTTCGGGATCGGCGCCCTTCAGCGAGCACGCCTCGTTGGCCGCGAGGTGATTGAGGCAGCTGCGCACGATGCGGCACAGCGCGCCTTCCACCGTCACGGTGGGGTCGAGGGCCAGCTTTTCCGCCCGCACCGGGCCGTCGGCGGCGCCGGACGCCAGCGCGTAGCCGCGCGCCGCCTTGGTGCGCACCTCGACACGCAGGGGCGCCACCTTGGCGAGTTCGAGTGCCACGGCGAAGAGGTCGGCCGGGTCGCCCTCGCCCTTCAGTTCCAGTTCCAGCTCGGCCACCGGCTGCACGGCGCCGGCCATGGTGCGGATCTCGCCCTCGTCGATGGCCAGCTCGATGGTGGAGGAGGCGCCGTTCAGGATGCGCACGGTGCGGCGGATGTGGCTGGCGAACACCGGCTCCAGGTCCGACGCGGCGAGCGTGCCAAGCTGCTGGAGGGCCGCCGGTTCGGTGATCAGCGACAGGTCGGGCGCCGGGCCGGGCACCGGCCATTCCCATTCGTCGCGCGACAGGCCGCCGTCGTCGGCCACCGCGCCCTTGACGGTCTGGATGTACTGGGCACCTTGGCGGCGCACGCGCAGCGTCACCCGGCGGCGCACCAGACGCAGGTCGGGCGTGTCGAAATAGGTGCTTTCCAGCTGCTTGGTGACCGCCTTGCCCTTGCCGCGCTCCTTCAGGACGGGGGCGCCGCGCAGCCGATCCAGATCTTCCGGGCGGACGGCGAGCTTCAGCTCCGTCTCGCGGTTGGTGTCCTCAGCCATGGCGCACGCGGGCCATTCCAATCCCCCACCCTATCCGGCAGCACAAGCGGTCGTTCGGTGTCGAACCTTGCGCACTCCTTGTACACCGACGACCGCAGCACTGCCTAGACAGGGTTGGTTTACAGTTTTGTTGCGGTTTTATGACGGCGCGCTCGGAGAATTTTTCGCCAGCACCATCACCTTCGACAGGAACGCCAGCGTGGAGGAGCGCACGGACAGGCCGGCCCCGGCGAACAGCGCGCCCAGGTCCTGGGCCGCGTAGTCGGCGTAGTAGGGTTCGTGGAAGGCCAGCGGGAACAGCTCCAGCAACCCGTCCATGGTGGGATTGTCGCCGCGCTGCAGGCTGTCGATGAACACGGCGATGCCGTCGGGTTTCAGCACCCGCGCGATCTCCGCCGCCGCGCGGGCGCGCACGCCACGCGGCAGTTCGTGGAACAGGTAGATGCAGGTGACCACGTCCTGGCTGGCGTCGGGCAGCGGCAGCGCCTCGGCCGCCGCCTGCACGGCGCGGGTGGTGCGCGCCCAGGGGGCGAGGCGGCGCCGTGCTTCCGTGAGGTAGGCGTGCGACAGGTCGATGGCGGTGGCGTCCAGGCGCGGCCAGTTGTCCTTGACGAAGGTGAGGAAGCGGCCGGTGCCGGCCGCCACGTCGGTGAGGCGGCAGTCGGCCAGCGTGCGGTGCCTCAGGTGCTCGAAGATGGGCACCAGGGCCTGCCGGCGCATGGCGTCGGCGCCGCCGCCGAACAGCACCTCCACCTGATGGTCGTAGAGGCGGGCACTGCGCGCCGACAGGTAGCCGTCGGTCTGGAAGTGGAAGTTCTGGCGGTAGTAGGGGGGCAGGTTTTCGGCACCCGGCGGCGGGTTCTCGCGCACCTCGAAGCCGATGCCGGCGCGGCGGCGGCGCGACACCTGCGGCAGGTCGCGGAAGAAGGCGGCGGCGTCGGCCAGCACCCGCGCCGGATCGGGCACGAGGTCGTGCGGCATGCGGTAGGTGCCGGCGGCGATGTTGGCGAGGTCGCGCTCCATCAGCGCGCGAAGCTCGGCCAGGATGCCGCGGGTGTCGGGGAAGGAGAGGCCCTGCGGCCGTTTGGCGCGGGGCACCGCCGGCCCGGACAGGCGGGCGGCCACCGCGTATTGCCCGAAGAACCAGGCCACCCGCGCCGCCTGTGACGCGGCGTAGGCGAAGCGTTCCACGGAACGGAGTCGATGCGATGCGTCGGTCATGGGAAGAAGATGGGACGGGGCACCGCCCGCGGCGATGCGCGCCTACCCGTTTGGAGGGGGCGTTACCCCTGCCGGCGGGCGTTGCAAAGCGGGGCGGGCTGTGCTTCGTTGCGCGCCGGATTCGAACCTTCTGGGGTCAGTGGCCATGAGCGACTTCAACACCATCGACGACCTGAGCGTGAGCGGCAAGACCGTGCTGGTTCGCGCCGACCTGAACGTGCCCGTGCAGGACGGCAAGGTGAGCGACACCACGCGCATCGACCGTCTGGCGCCGACGCTGAAGGAACTGGCCGCCAAGGGCGCCAAGGTGGTGATCCTCTCCCACTTCGGGCGCCCCAAGGGCGGGCCGGACACCAAGAACTCGCTGCGTCAGGTCCTGCCGGAGCTGTCGAAGGCCGTGGGCCAGGAGGTCGCCTTCGCCGAGGATTGCGTCGGCGACAAGGCCAAGGCCGCCATTGCCGGCATCCAGGCGGGGCAAATGGTGCTGCTGGAGAACACCCGCTTCCACGCCGAGGAGGAGAAGAACGACCCGGCCTTCGCCAAGCAGATGGCGGAGCTGGGCGATTTCTACGTGAACGACGCCTTCTCGGCCGCGCACCGCGCGCACGCCTCGACCGAGGGTGTCGCCAAGCACCTGCCGGCCGCCGCCGGCCGCCTGATGCAGGCGGAGCTGGAGGCGCTGACCAAGGCGCTGGAGAAGCCGGAGCGGCCGGTGTGCGCCGTCGTCGGCGGTGCCAAGATCTCCACCAAGCTGGACCTGCTGGGCAACCTGGTGAAGAAGGTCGACATGCTGGCGCTGGGCGGCGGCATGGCCAACACCTTCCTGTTCGCGCAGGGCACCGACGTGGGCGCCAGCCTGTGCGAGAAGGACATGGCCGATCAGGCGCGCGCCATCATGGAGACGGCGAAGGCCGCCGGCTGCGAGATCCTGCTGCCGAAGGACTTCATCGTCGCCAAGGAGTTCAAGGCCAACGCCGCGCACCGCGCGGTGGCCGCCGACGCCATCGGCGCGGAGGAGATGGCGCTGGACGTCGGCCCGGCCACGGTGGAGTTCCTGGGCCTGAAGCTGCAGGGCGCCAAGACCGTGGTGTGGAACGGCCCGCTGGGCGCGTTCGAGCTGGTGCCCTTCAACGCCGGCACCAACGCCGTGGCCGGTCTGGTGGCCGAGCGCACGCAGGAAGGCCGCCTGCTGTCGGTGGCCGGCGGCGGCGACACGGTGGCGGCCCTGGCCGCGGCCGGCGTGGAGGAGAAGTTCTCCTACGTCTCGGCGGCCGGCGGCGCCTTCCTGGAGTGGCTGGAAGGCAAGGACCTGCCGGGTGTGGCGGCGCTGAAGAAGTAAGGTTTGGACGTACGGTGAAGGAGCGGGCGGGGACGGTGGTTCCCGCCCGTTTTCGCGCCTGCCTTTTTCGCGTGGGCGTTGAGGCGGGGGAACCGGTGCGCGCCGGCGCTGTTAAGCGGGGTTGCCCCTTTTGGTCCCATCCCACCCGCGCAAAGGTGGGGTAGAGTGATGCACGCCCGGACAACACGCGGCACCCCCGATGCGCCCATCCGACCCCACCACCCTGCAGCGCCCCCTGGCCCCCGGCCGCGAGGCGCCGTCGGACGCGGCCGAAGCCGATCCCCTGCACGCAGGCCCGCGGCCGGAACCGCGGGAGGAGCGGCTGCGCGGACCCGGGCTGGTGCTGCTGTGGGGCGTGCTGATCGCCGGGTCCTGGGCGCTGGTCGCCGGGCTGGGCTATGGCGCGTGGCGCCTGATCGTTGCGGCGTGGTGACGGGGGCGCACGGAAAGGTGTAGTGTCCGCGCGGAACTCCCCCTTCCCGGCCCCGCCATGACCGCCGACGCCGCCCCCGCCGACGCTCCCGACGCCCGAAACGACCTGCGGCGCGCGCTGGAACTCCACACCGCCGGCTGGGTGGGACAGGCGGAGGCGCTGTACCGCCGCTCCCTGACGCTCGACCCCGCCGATCCCGACACCCTGCACATGGCCGGCGTGCTCGCCACCCAGATGGGCGACCCGGCGGGCGGCATACGGCTGATCCGCCGGTCGCTGGCGGTGCGCGACGAGGGGCAGGCGCGCTACAACCTCGCCGTGGCGCTGAAGCAGGCCGGGCGCTTCGACGAGGCGCTGGCGGAGACGCGGGCGGCGGTGCGGCTGGCGCCCGGATTCCCGCAGGCGCACTACAACCTGGGCATCGCGCTGGCCGAACGCCGGCAGTGGCGGGAGGCGGCGGACGCCTACCGCGCGGCGATTCGCCTCAACCCCGGCTACGCCGCCGCCTACATCAACATCGGCAACGTCCTGGTCGACCTGTGGGAGCCGGAGCGCGCCGTCGCCGCCTACCGCAACGCCATCGCGCTGGATCCCACTTACCCGCGCGTCTATTCGAACATGGGCAACGCCCTGCGCGAGTACGACCGCTTCGCCGAGGGGTTCGTCGCCGTGCGCCGCGCCCTGACGCTGGACCCGGCGCTGGCCCCGGCGCGCCACAACCTGGGCAACGCGTACCTGGAGCAGGGCCGCCACGCCGACGCCGCCACGTCCTACCGGGCGGCCATCGCGCTGACGCCGGACCACGCCGCCGCGCACCTGGGCCTGTCGCTGACGATGCTGCACGGGGGGGACTTCGCGCGCGGTTGGGCGACGTACGAGTGGCGCTGGAAAACCGGCGACGCGTTCCTGCCGCCCGGCCCGGTGTGGCGCGGCGAGGAGGTGGCGGGCAAGACCGTGCTGCTGCACGCCGAGCAGGGCTTCGGCGACACGCTGCACTTCGTCCGCTACGCGCCCATGGTGGCGGCGCGGGGTGCCCGCGTGGTGCTGGAGGTGCCGGGGCCGCTGAGGCGCCTGCTGGACCGCACGCCGGGCCTGGAGCGCGTGATCGCCCAGGGCGAGCCGCGGCCGGAGTACGACGCGCACTGCCCGCTGCTGAGCCTGCCGCTGGCCTTCGGCACGCGGCTGGAGACGATCCCGGCCGGCATGCCCTATCTGCACGCCGACCCGGCGGCGGTGGAGCGCTGGCGCGCGAGGCTGGCGGAAGACGGCGCCCTGCGGGTGGGGCTGGTGTGGGCCGGCAACCCGCGCCGCAACGCCATCAACGCCCACGCCATCGACCGCCGCCGCTCCATGCGGCTGGAGCAGTTCGCCCCGCTGGCCGGCGTGCCGGGCGTGCGCTTCGTCAGCCTGCAGAAGGGCGAGGAGACCGCGCCGCAGGCCAAGACCCCGCCGGCCGGCATGGATCTGGTCGATTGGATGGACGAGGTCGGCGATTTCGCCGACACGGCGGCGCTGATCGCCAACCTGGATCTGGTGATCGGCGTCGACACCTCGGTCATCCATCTGGCCGGGGGGCTGGGCAAGCCGGTGTGGATGCTGTCGCGCTACGACGCCTGCTGGCGCTGGCTGGCGGAGCGGGAGGACAGCCCGTGGTATCCCACCATGCGCATCTTCCGCCAGCCGCAGCCCGGCGCCTGGGCGCCGGTGGTGGACCGGCTGGCGGACGAGCTGCGGGCGTGGGCGGGCGGACGGAAGACCGTGGCATGAGGCGCCTCGCCTGCCTGCTCGCGTCGCTTCTGCTGTTGCCGGCGGCCGCGGCGGCGCAGTCGCGGCCGAGCGGCGAGATGTTCACCAACGCCGCCGTCGCCGCGGGGATCACCATCCCGCGGGAGCGCTGCGCCGAGCTGGAGGCGCAGGAGACGGCCACCTGGGTCACCCTGGACAACGAGGGGGACAGCAAGGGGGAGTGCCTGCGCTACTACGCCGCCGGGCTGCGTCCCGGCGTCAACCCCATCGTGGCGGCGTGGATGCACGGCGACATCATGGGCTCCAGGCCGACGCAGATCGGCCACCAGGAAGGGCTGGGCGTCGCCGCCATGATCGCGCAGGAGCAGGCGCTGTCCGACCGCTTCCAGGTGCCCTTCGTCTTCCTGGCGCGTCCGGGTGCCTACGGCAGCTCGGGGACGTTCTGGACGATGCGCCACTCCCCGCGCGAGGCGGCGCTGATGAACGCCCACCTCGACGCGCTGAAGGCGCGCTACGGCATCGCGTCGTGGGCGCTGGGCGGGCACAGCGCCGGGGGCACGCTGACGGCCGAGTTCCTGGCCCGCCGCCGCGACGTGCGGTGCGCCGTGATCGCGTCCGGCGGGGCGGCCTACCGCGCGTACCTGGAGGCGCACCGGCACCCGGCGCTGGCCCGGCCGGAGACGTGGTTCGACCCCTACGACTCGCTCGACCGCATCCCGAAGGACCCGGGGCGGCGCGTGTTCGTGATCGGCGACCCGCGCGAGACCAACGTGTTCTTCCGCACCCAGCGCCTCTATTTCGACGGGCTGGCGGCGCGCGGGCACGCGGCGTGGCTGGTGCCGCTGGAACGCGCGCCCGCGCCGAAGTTCCACAGCCTCGTGGACTTCGGCGAGACCGCCACCGGCCTGTGCGCGCGGGGCGAGGGCACCGACGCCATCCTGGCCACGCTGAAGGCCATGCCCGACCAACGGGCGCGCATCAGCAACTGAAGCACGCCCTCACTCCGCCGGGGCCGGGGCCGGTTCCAGCTCGTCCGGGCGGTGCGGGAAGGCGACGGCGGCCAGGACGATGGCGAGGCCGAAGGCGGCCAGCACCTGGTACACCACCGCGAATCCGCCCGCCGCGTGCAGGCCGCCGACCAGCGGCACGGCCAGCGCGCTGGCCGCGAAGGACACGAAGTAGCGCACCGCGTAGGCACGGGCACGCCAGGACTCGGTCGTGTACTTGGCGACCATGGTGTCGTTGATGGTCACCTGCCCGAAGATGGCGAACATCATGAGCAGCGCGGGGGCCACCAGCGCCCATCCCTCCACCGTCGCGGCCAGCAGCAGGCCCGGCGCCTGCAAGGCCGCCAGCGGCAGGAATACGCGGCGCAGCGTGTAGCGGTCCAGCAGGTGGCCGATGATGAGCTGCGACGTCGCCCCCAGCGCGTAGATCGCCGACACCAGCGCCCCCACGCCCAGCGGCGTGCCGGCCACCGCCAGCAGACGCTCGTCGAACAGCTTGGGCAGCGACACGGTGGCCGCGTTGAACACCACGCCGCCCGCCACCGTGGTGACCGCCAGCACGGAGAAGGCGCGCACCACCACGCCGCGCGGCAGGTTGGCCGTGGTCCGGGCCGCCGCCCGCGCGGGGGCCGGCGCGTCCGGCACCAGCGCCAGGAACAGCAGCCCGACGGCGACGGCCACCACGCCCGGCACCACGAAGGCCATCCGCCAGCCGAACCACTGGGTAAGGCCGCCGGCGACCAGCGCCGCCGCGGCGATGCCCAGGTTGCCCCACACGCCGTTGATGCCGATCTCCCGTCCCAGCCGGCCGGCGTGCGCGGTCAGCATGGCCGTGCCGACCGGGTGGTAGATCGACCCGAACACGCCGACCAGGGTGATCCCGGCGGCCAGCTGCCAGGGCGTGTCCGCCAGCCCGGTGAGCGCCGTGGCGGCGCCGATGCCCAGGAAGAACACCGCCATCATGTTGCGCCGGCTCCACCGGTCGCCCAGCCAGCCGGCGGGGATGGAGCCCGCGCCGAAGGCGATGAAGCCGCCGAGCGACAGCGCCAGAAGCTCCCCATACGACAGGCCGAAGGCGTCGCCCATGCCGAGCACCGCGGTGGGCAGGATGAGCATGTGCAGGTGGTCGATCACGTGGCCGGCGTTGACGAAGGCGATGACCCGGCGCGAGGCGGCGGTCATGGCGGCGCTCCTTTCTCTTTCTGGGTTGGACCTGGACCGAGGATACGTGTGTCCGGTAGACTGCGTCCGGCCATAGATCGTCGCGAAACGGACACACCTGCATGTGCATCACCGATCCCGACGACCTGCCCGGCCGCGTCGTCGCCATGGCCAAGGAATACCCGCACGGCACGCGGGTGGAGCCGCACCGGCACCGCCGCGCCCAGCTGCTGCACGCCATCACCGGGACCATGCGGCTGGCCACGGACGAGGGCGCCTGGATCGTGCCGTCGCTGCGCGCGGTGTGGATCCCGCCGGGGGTCGAGCACAGCTTCCTGATCGCCGGCGACCTGTCCATGCGCACGCTGTACATCGACCCCGACGTGCCGGTGTTCGCCGACGGCGGACGCTGCCGCGTGCTCCAGGTGTCCGGCCTGCTGCGCGAGCTGATCCTGGCCGCGCTGGACGATTCCGATCATGGTCCCGGCGGGGACCCGGCGCCGGACGGCCGCGCGGCCCTGATCACCGCGCTGATCCTCGACGAGCTGGCCCGCGCGCCGGAAGTGCCGCTGGGCCTGCCGATGCCGCGCGACCGGCGGCTGGCGGCGCTGTGCCGGGCGCTGGTCGACGACCCGGCCCGGCCGGATTCGCTGGAGACCTGGGCGGAGCGCAGCGGGGCCAGCGCGCGCACGCTGGCGCGCCTGTTCCGGCGGGAGACCGGCCTGACGTTCGGCGCGTGGCGGCAGCAGGCGCGCCTTGCCGAGGCGCTGGCGCGGCTGGCGCGCGGCGATGGGGTGGCGGCCGCCGCGCGGGGCGCGGGATACGACAGCCCCAGCGCCTTCACCGCCATGTTCCGCCGCGCGCTGGGCGAGACGCCGCGCCAGTATATGGAGGGGATGATCCCGCCCCGGCGGATTCGCCTTGCATCCCGGGCCGGGAGTGCCGATATTGCGCCTGGGAGGTTGGCGGCGGACGGGTCCCTCGCCAACCCGGTCAGGTCCGGAAGGAAGCAGCCGTAACGAGTTCCGGCTCGGGTCGTTCAGTCAGCCTCCCACCCTCTTCCCCACAGCGTCGTTTTTGACTGACCGCCGGGCCGCGGTGCCGCTATGCTGCGGGCCGCCGACGTGACAAGCCGTCTCTTCGCCCGGATGCGCCCGCAGTGAACGACACCGTGACCGATACGCCCACCGCCGCAAGCGACACCGGAGCCGCCGGCAACGGCCTCGCCTACCGGGTGCTGGCGCGCAAGTACCGCCCCAGGACGTTCGACGAACTGATCGGGCAGGACGCGCTGGTGCGCACGCTGACCAACGCCGTCAATTCCGGGCGCATCGCGCAGGCCTTCATGCTGACCGGCGTGCGCGGCGTGGGCAAGACGACCACCGCCCGCATCATCGCCCGCGCGCTGAACTGCACCGGGCCGGACGGCACGGGCGGGCCGACCATCACGCCCTGCGGCGTGTGCGACAACTGCCGCGCCATCGCGGAGGACCGGCACGTCGACGTGATGGAGATGGACGCCGCGTCGCACACCGGCGTCGACGACATCCGCGAGATCATCGACGGCGTGCGCTATTCGCCGGTCGCCGCGCGGTACAAGCTGTACATCATCGACGAGGTCCACATGCTGTCCAAGAGCGCGTTCAACGCGCTTTTGAAGACGCTGGAGGAACCGCCGGCCCACGTGAAGTTCGTCTTCGCCACCACCGAGATCCGCAAGGTGCCGGTGACGGTGCTGTCGCGCTGCCAGCGCTTCGACCTGCGCCGGGTGGACAGCGCCGTGCTGAAGGAGCACTTCACGCGCATCACCGAAAAGGAAGGTGCAACCATCGAGCCGGACGCCGCGGCGCTGATCGCGCGCGCCGCCGACGGGTCGGTGCGCGACGGGCTGTCGCTGCTGGACCAGGCGATCGCGCTGGGCGGCGGGCACGTCAGCGTCGTGCAGGTGCGCGACATGCTGGGCCTTGCCGATCGTGCGCGCATCATCGACCTGTTCGACGCCGCCATCGCCGCCAAGCCGGCGGAGGCGCTGGACACGCTGGCCGACCTGCACCGCGTGGGTGCCGACCCGGTGGTGATCCTGCAGGACCTGCTGGACCTCGTACACAATCTGACGCGGCTGAAGGTGGTGCCGGCGTCGTCCGCCGACCCCTCGCTGCCGGAAGCCGAGCGCACGCGCGGGGCGGAGATGTCGGGCCGGCTGTCCATGCCGGCGCTGACGCGCGCGTGGCAGCTGCTGCTGAAGGGGTTGGGCGAGGTGCAGGCGGCCCCGGTGCCGCAGCAGGCGCTGGAGATGATCATCGTGCGGCTGGCCTACGCCGCCGACCTGCCGACGCCGGGCGACCTGATCCGCCAGCTGCAGAACGCCGGGCAGAACGGGGGCGGTGCGGGAGCGCCCGCGCCGCGCGGGCCCGGCGGCGGGCCGGTGGCGATTGCCGGCGGCGGGGTGCGCGCCGTGTCGAACGGGTCGGCCCAGGCCGCGGGCGCGCCGCGCCCGGCCGAGGCGGTGGCCGAGGGGGCCGAGACCCTGCCGATGCCGCGCGACTACCGCGCGCTGGTGCAGATGTTCGCCGACCAGCGCGAGGGCGCGCTGTACGGCCAGCTGTACGGGGCCGCGCATCTGGTGAGGCTGGAGCCCGGCCGGCTGGAGCTGCGCCCCGAGCCGCAGGCGCCCGCCAACCTCGCCAACCGCGTCGGCCAGTTGCTGACCGAATGGACCGGCCAGCGCTGGGTGGTGATGGTGAGCACCCGCCCCGGCGAGCCGACCCTGGCCGAGCAGGACGACGCGGAAGAACGCCGCGCGCTGGAGGAGGCCCAGGCCCACCCGGTGGTGCGCGCCGTGCTGGCGGCCTTCGAAGGGGCCAGGATCGTCGAGGTGCGCGACCTTACCAAGGCGGCGGCCGAGGCGCAGGCCGCGGCCGAGGTTGCGGATGAACACGACAGTGACGACATCAATATCCGCGACGCCCTGTTGTACCCGTTGGATGAAATTGGAGACGAATAAGCCATGAAGAACCTCGGCAACATGATGAAGCAGGCCCAGCAGATGCAGGCCAAGATGGCCGAAATGCAGACGAAGCTGGCCGAAATCGAGGTGAGCGGCCAGTCCGGCGCCGGCATGGTGAACGTCACGGTGAACGGCAAGGGCGAGCTGAGGAAGGTGAAGCTCGACAAGTCGATCGTCGACCCCGAGGACACCGAGATGCTGGAAGACCTCATCGTCGCCGCCTTCAACGACGCCAAGACCAAGGTCGAGCAGCACGTCGCCGACGAGACCGCCAAGCTGATGGGCGGCCTGAAGCTGCCGCCGGGCATCAAGCTGCCGTTCTGAGGCGGGGATTGGGACACGGACAGGGCACGGATACACACAGACATCTTCTTCATCTGTGTTTATCTGTGTCCATCTGTGTCAAAACAACACTCCGCCGCTGAACGCGCCCTGCGGGAAAGAGATTTTTGACACAGATGAACACAGATGGACACAGATGAAGGAAATGAATGTTCTTCTCTTCGTGTTCATCCGTGTCTCCAAGAATTTCCCGTGATAGGGAAAGCGGCTGGAATTCATGATCGGACCTGAAATCGAACGGCTGATCCAGCTTCTGGGCAAACTGCCGGGGCTGGGGCCGCGGTCGGCGCGGCGGGCGGCGCTGCACCTGATGAAGCGGCGCGAGAGCCTGCTGGTGCCGCTGTCGGAGGCCATGGCGCTGGCGGCCGAGGCGATCCGCACCTGCGAGGTGTGCGGAAACATCGACACGCGCACCCCCTGCACCGTCTGCGCCGACCCGACGCGCGACCGCTCCACCATCTGCGTGGTGGAGGATGCCGGCGACCTATGGGCGCTGGAGCGCACGCGCTCCTACCGCGGCACCTACCACGTGCTGGGCGGCACGCTGTCGGCCCTGCAGGGCGTGGGGCCGGACGACCTCAACATCGCCTCCCTGGTCGAGCGCGCCCGCGACGGCGCGGTGAAGGAGGTGATCCTGGCGCTGAACGCCACCGTGGACGGCCAGACCACCGCGCACGTGGTCACCGACCGCCTTGCGGCGGCCGACGTCACCGTGTCGCGCCTGGCGCACGGCGTGCCGGTGGGCGGCGAGTTGGACTACCTGGACGACGGGACCCTGACGGCGGCGCTGAAGGCCCGGCGGCCGTTTTGATGATTTGAGACGAGTTGCCGGATGTCGCCCACTGGGTTACCATCGGGCATGCATTCCGGCCGCCTGCACAGCGTCATCGAAACGCCCGCCTATTTGCGGAAAACAGAGCGTTTCCTGTCGGAACACGAGCGTCGGGTCATTGTGGACATGATCGCAGCCAACCCGCTGGCCGGCGACCTGATCCCGGAAGGCGGCGGCATCCGCAAGCTGCGCATCCCTGTCGCCGGAAGAGGCAAGCGCGGCGGCGCCCGAGTGATCTACTATCATCATTCGGAGCGGTTGCCGGTCTTTCTCCTGACTGCTTTCGCCAAGAACGAGCAGGCGGATTTGACGATGAAAGAGCGGCATGCGTTGGCCGCTGCGGTGAAGCAAGCCACCGTATCCTATGGAAGGCAGGCAGATGGCCAAGAGCGCGTTTGACGACATCATGGCCGGGATCCAGGATATGGCCGATATCCTGAACGGTATCGCCGATCCGTCCACCTACCGGGTGCATGTTCCGGAACGCATCGACGTGCGCGGCATCCGCAAGAACCTGGGCCTCAGCCAAGCCGAATTCGCGGCGCGATTCGGCTTTTCGGTCCACACGTTGCGGAAGTGGGAGCAGGAAGGGCGCCAGCCGGAAGGACCGGCGCGCGCCTACCTGAAGGTCATCGAACGCGATCCGGAAGCGGTGCGAAAGGCCCTGTGGGGCTCAGCCGAGTAGACGCACGGACGCGGTGCGGTCGCCTGAGGGCCGCACCGCGGAACCGCCGGACTACGGCTTGGCCGGGGTCGTCGGCACCTCGGCCGTCTGCGGGGTGGAGTCGCCCACCGGCATCATGATGTGGGCGTAGGGCGTGCCGCCCCACATCACGTAGGGCACCTTCGGGTTCTCGGCCGTGCGCGGGTGGCCCGGCATGCCGTCGACGCCGCCCAGGATCATCACGTGCGGGCCGGTGTCCACCCAGACGTGGCCGGTGGCCGGCGCGGTGGCGTAGGGGTCGTCGTTGCTGGCGTCCGAGCCGCCGGCCAGCATGTATCCCAGGCCGATCCGGCCCTTTTCGGGCTCCTTGCGCCCCATCCACGCCTTCGCCCACTCCATGCCGTTCCTGTCCAGGCACATGGGGTCGTTGCCGGGCGTCATCGGGTTGTCGGGCATGCAGGTGAAGGTGCCCGTTCCTTCACGCAGGGTCCGCGCCTCCCCCTTCTCGTTCATGGCGATGATCGTCGCCGTTTCGGACACCGCGCGCGGTGCCGCCGACATGGCGTTGGTGATCATCTCGCCGTCGGTCATCGCCGCCGTCAGCGCGGCGGCGGACAATAACAGGGCCACCCTGTACATGGTCATGTGATGCCCCCCTGGAATGCGCAGCCGGGACGGCTGCCAGGGAAGCATGCACCCACGCGGGCCGGGGGCTTTCGATTACGACGGACGTATGCCGGACGAGGCCCTTGCCTGCCCCATCCGGCTAATCCGGCGGAGAAGCCCGCCCGTTGGCGGACGCTCAATCCACCACGGGGCAGCGGCCGTCGGCCCAGGCGAGCGGAATGGCGTTGTTGCGGTCGGTCAGGGTGTGCAGTTCGGTGAGGTTGCCGCCGGTTCCCTGGACCATCGATGCGGCGTATGCGGCATAATGCTGCATCAGAATAATGCGCGCAATTGTCGCATCCTCACCGTTACGCTCGTCCCGTTCGACCCGCCGTTCCAGTCCGGTGATTGCTTCGCGATGCCGTTCCGTTGCGGAGTTCATTGCCGCCATCATGCCGACACCTCTCGCGTCCGTGAGCGTTCCGTTTCAATATTGTTATCAGAGAAGTGACGTGGCGGCAATACTCACAAGTCCGTAGTACTTGTATTCGAGCCGATATCGTTCGCCTTGCATGCATATGGCTGGACGGACGGTGCAGCGGCGCTGTCCCATAAGCGCGCAAAACCCCGCCCCTCCCCGCCGGTGGCGGGGAAGGTGCGGGGTTCCGGGCGGAACGGGCGCTTACTGGGGAAGCGGCGGCGGGTTGTCGGAGAGGGAGCGCAGGTAGGCGATGACGTTGGCCCGCTCCTGGTCCTTCTTGATGCCGGCGAAGGTCATCTTGGTGCCGGGGGCGTAGCCCTTGGGATCGTGGAGGAACTTGTTCAGGTCCTCGTACGTCCAGTCGCCCTTGCCCTTGATGGCGTCGGAATAGGCGAAGCCGGCCACGTGGCCCTTGGCGGCACCCACGACGCCGTACAGGTTGGGGCCGACCTTGCCCGCCTCGCCCTTGTTGAAGCTGTGGCAGGCGGCGCAGGCCTTGGAGGCGGTCTGGCCGGCCGCCGCGTCGGCCTTGGCGAGCAGCGGGCCGATCGGCGCCGGGCCGCCGGTGGAGGCCGCCGCCGGCTGGGCGGTGCCCTGCCCTTCCGGCACGGCGACGACGTAGGCGGGCTTTTCCAGCGGCTTGGGGTGCACCAGCACCTCGGCGGCGAAGCCGGCCAGCATGGCGATCAGCATGCCCAGCAGCACGGCCCCGAATATCTTATTGAATTCCATCGACATTACGCCTCATCCCTCTCGTTCTTCGTCTTGTTTCCAAGCTCTTCGTTGCGGAACGGCCGCCGCCGGCGGGGCCGTCCCAACCCGTAAATTGGTCTTCGCGGGGTTGACGGAAAGTCTCGATCCGTGCTTCACCCGCCGGACCGCCCCTTCCCCGCACGACCGGTTGCCATGATGACCAACCCGCCCCCCGTTCAACGGCCAGCTTCCAACCCCGTCGTCGTGATCCCCGCCCGCATGGCCTCCACCCGGTTGCCGGGCAAGCCGCTGGCGGACATCGACGGTGCACCTATGATCGTGCACGTCTGGCGCCGCGCCGTCGAGGCCGATATCGGCCCGGTCGTCGTCGCCGCCGCCGAAGCGGAGGTCGCCAAGGCCATCGAGGACGCGGGCGGCCGGGCCGTGCTGACCCGCCCCGACCACCCGTCGGGCTCCGACCGCATCTTCGAGGCGGTGTCGCTGGTCGACCCGCAGGGCCGGCACGACGCGATCGTCAACGTGCAGGGCGACCTGCCGACCGTGGAGCCGGAGGTGGTGCGCGCCGCCTTCGCCCCGCTGGCCGACCCGGCCGTGGACATCGCCACCCTGGCCGTCGCCATCACGCGGGAGGAGGAGCGGACCGACCCCAACGTGGTGAAGGCGGTGCTGGAACTGGCCGACGGCGCGCGGTGCGGGCGGGCGCTGTACTTCACGCGCGCCACGGCACCCTGGGGCGAGGGGCCGCTGTTCCACCACATCGGCCTGTACGCCTACCGCCGCGCCGCGCTGGAGCGGTTCGTGACGCTGCCGCCGGCCGCGCTGGAGCAGCGCGAGCGGCTGGAGCAGCTGCGGGCACTCGCCAACGGCATGCGCATCGACGCCGCCGTCGTTGACGCGGTTCCGCTCGGCGTCGATACTCCGGCCGACCTGGAGCGCGCCCGGGCGATCCTGGCGCGCCGCCCTTCCGCTTGAGCCTTTCCATGCAGCCGCACGACCTCATCGCCTTCCAGGGCCTGCCCGGCGCCTATTCCGACCTGTCCTGCCGCTCCGTCTTCCCGGAGATGAAGACGCTGCCCTGCGCGACGTTCGAGGACGCCTTCGCCGCCGTGCGCGAGGGGCGCGCGAAGCTCGCCATGATCCCGGTGGAGAACTCCGTCGCCGGGCGCGTCGCCGACAACCACCAGCTCCTGCCCGAGGGCGGGCTGCACATCATCGGCGAGCATTTCCAGCGGGTGAACCACCAGCTGCTGGCGCCGAAGGGGGCGACGCTGCAAACCATCAAGACGGTGCGCAGCCACATCCAGGCGCTGTCCCAGTGCCGCAAGCTGACGCGCGAACTGGGCCTGGAGGTGATCCAGCACGCCGACACCGCCGGCGCGGCGGCCGAGATCGCCAAGCTGGGCGACCCGCGCCACGCCGCCATCGCGTCGGAACTGGCGGCGGAGATCTACGGGCTGGACATCCTCAAGAACAACATCGAGGACGCCGAGCACAACACCACGCGCTTCCTCATCATGTCGCGCGAGCCGAAGATCCCGCCGGCCGGATCGACCAAGACCATCACCACCTTCGTCTTCCGCGTGCGCAGCGTGCCGGCGGCGTTGTACAAGGCGATGGGCGGCTTCGCCACCAACGGCGTCAACATGACGAAGCTGGAAAGTTACATGATCGGCGGCCGCTTCACCGCCGTGCAGTTCTACGCCGACGTGGAGGGCCACCCGGACGAGCGCCCGCTGCGCCTGGCGCTGGAGGAGCTGGACTTCTTCGCCCGCGACGTGAAGATCCTGGGCGTCTACCCGGCCAGCCTTTTCCGTTACCAGGGCAGCCAGCTGCACGGTGAGGACTGACGGCCAGATATCTAGCCCATGCTGCACCGCGTCGGCGTTTCTTGTGCATCGCGGCAGACAAGGGAAAGAATCAACCGGAAGAAATGCGGCATCCGGTCGCAGAGGCGCTTATACGTCGTCTTAACCTTGTCTTGGACTGTCCTTAATTCCTGGCATGTGATACAAATGTGACTATCGAAGAGCCCGGAAAACCGGGCCTTCAGCCCCGGCGTGCGTCGGGCTCGACCCCGACGGCGTCCATGGCACCACTGGATGGAGGTTGCCATGCTGACTTACGAGGACTGCATCGGTCTTGCTGACCTTGAGAAGGACGAGGTGGCGGAGATCGCGGAGCACGAGCGGCTCCCGTACATGACCGCGCTCGAAAAGGGTGCGGCGCTGCTGATGCAGCCGTGGGGCGACGCCGCCATCCGGCAGATGGTCTGGGACAACCTGTGCAAGGCCAACCAGCGCCAGAAGGGGGACCGCTCCCTCGAACTGGCGGACCTCTACCGGACGACCTGCGAGCGGCACCCGAACCCGTGCGACCGGCGCAACTCGCCGGTGCGCCCCACGCACCCGATCTGGCGGCAGTGACCGCCCGACCGACCTTCCCCAAGCCCGGCCCGCCCTGAGCCGGGCTTTCCGTTGGTCGGGGGGCTGTTGGAACGCTATATTCGAGGCATGACGAAGATCACGGCATCACGGCGCATTCTCAAGGGAATGGCTCAGCCCCGGACGAGCAGCGCCACGCCGGCCGTTTCCGGGGCCGACGGCCTGTACGAGCGCGATCTGGTCGCGTGGCTCAATGTGCAGGTGGCGCTGATCCGTGACGGACAACTCGACCGCATCGACCTCGCCAACATCGCGGAAGAGTTGGAAAGCATGAGCCGCAGCGAGAAGCGCGCGATCTACAACCGCCTGATCGTGCTGCTGCACCACCTGCTCAAGCACGCCTTCCAGCCCGACCGGCGCAGCGCCAGTTGGCGCGCCTCCATCGTCGAGGCGCGGCAGAAGATCGCCAAGCGCATCGACGACAGCCCGAGCCTCGCCGGCTATCCGGCGGAGCTTCTGGAGGGCGGGCAGTGCTTCCAGGCGGCCGTCGAGCGGGCGATGGCGGAGACGGGCCTGCCGCGCGACGCGCTTCCGGACCGCCTTCCCTGGACCGCCGGACAGGTGCTCGACCGGGATTTCTGGCCGGAGCGCTGACGCCCCCTACCCCGCCGTGATCCAGCACCGTAGGTTGGGTTGAGGCGCCAGCCGCAAAACCCAACGTGTCCGCGGCGCGAAGGGCGTTGGGTTTTCGCCTGCGGCTCAACCCAACCTACGGGTCCCTACCCCGCCGCGATCCAGTCGTCGATCAGGCGGCGCGCGATGGAATCGCCGCGCGGGGGGCGGAAGCTTTCGTCGTCGGGGGCGCAGTCGCGCATGCGCTCGCGCGTCACCCAGACGGCGTGCTGGATCTCGTCGGTCAGCGCGATCTCGGTGTCCAGCGCGCGCGCCGTGAAGCCCAGCATCAGCGAGGAGGGGAACGGCCAGGGCTGGGAGGAGTGGTAGCGGATGTCGGTGACGCGCAGCCCCACCTCTTCGAACACCTCGCGGGCGACGGCCTCCTCCAGGCACTCGCCGGGTTCGACGAAGCCGGCCAGCGTGGAGTACATGCCCGGCGGCCACGCCGCCTGACGTCCCAGCAGGCAATGGTCGCCGCCGTCGTGCACCAGCATGATCACCGCCGGGTCGGTGCGCGGGAAATGCTGCGCGCCGCAGGCGGGGTTGCTGCACACGCGCACGTGCCCGGCCTCGGCGCTCAGCGCCGGGGCGCCGCAGACACCGCAGAAGCGGTGCCGGGCGTTCCACCACAAAAGGCCGCGTGCGTAGGCGCACAGCGCCGCCTCGCCGCGCGGCAGCAGAAGGCCCATGCTGCGCAGGTCGAGGAAGCGGCCCTGCCCGGCCAGAAGCGGGTGGGCGGCCATCGCCTCGGCCTCCGCCGCCAGGGCGGTGAGGTCGACGGCGAACAGCGGCACCTCGCCCATCAGGCCGAGCAGCACCGGCTCCACCTCAGCGCCCCAGTCGCACGCGGCGGGCAGCATGACGGCGCGGGGTGCCTCCTCCGGCCCGTTGACCAGCGAGCGCGCCTGCCAGAGCGGCAGGACCAGGGCGTCCGGGGCGGCGCGGGCGGCGCTGAGCCAGCCGGCGTCCTTGCGGCGGTGGGCGGCACGGTCGAGCGGCGCCGCCGCATAAACGTTTGGCCTTTCGATCATGCAGGAAGTGTAGGCGCGGCAACCCCCCGCGGCCAAGCGCCGCCCTTCATAAACGCGGCGCATGGCAGCCGCGCTTTCCCGTTTGCAGCGGTGCCGCGCGCCTTCTAGGATGCCGCCTCGTTCGTCTGCCGGCGGAGCCCCTTCCATGACCGAAACCTGTCCCGCCCCCCTGGTGGCGCTTGCCGAGCGTCTGGCCGACTCCGGCGGGGCCGTCGTGCGCCGCTATTTCCGCACGCCGGTGGCGGTGGACGACAAGGCTGACGCCTCCCCCGTCACCATCGCCGACCGCGAGGCGGAGCGCGCCATCCGCACCATCATCGAGGCGGAGCGCCCGGACGACGGCATCGTCGGCGAGGAGCACGGGACCAAGAACACGGACGCCGAGTACGTCTGGGTGATCGATCCGATCGACGGCACCAAGTCCTTCATCACCGGCCGGCCGATCTTCGGCACGCTGATCGCACTGCTGCACCGCGGGCGGCCGATCCTGGGCGTCATCGACCAGCCGGTCATCGGCGACCGCTGGATCGGCGCCGCCGGCCGGCCGACCACGCACAACGGCCAGCCGGCCACGGTGCGCGCCTGTGCGGGCGGATTGGCGGCGGCGATGCTGGGCACCACATCGCCCGACCTGTTCCCCGGCGGCGACGTGCACGCCTTCCGCCGCGTGGCGGCGGCGGCCAAGGTCACCGTGTACGGCGGCGACTGCTACACCTACGGCCTGCTGGCCAGCGGCTACTACGACCTGGTCGTCGAGGCCGGGTTGAAGCTGTACGACTTCGCGGCGCTGGTGCCGGTGGTCACGGGGGCCGGCGGCATCATGACCGACTGGCAGGGCCGGCCGCTCGACGCCACGTCCGACGGGCACGTCATCGCCGCGGGCGACGCCCGCACCCACGCCGAAGCGCTCGCCGCGCTGGCCGGCTGACCCCATCTATCCAGGTATCATGACGTCCATCCCGATCACCCGGCCGGTGCGCTCCGTCCTCGACGAGGCGCCGGACAACCTCAAGGCCTTCGTCGCCTCGCTGACCGGCATGGTGGCGCAGGGCGCCAACTGGATGGTGCGCAAGAAGACGCTGTGCGACACCATGCTGAGCCTCGGCGCCTACCTGTCCATGAGCCCGGAGGAGAAACGCCGGATGGCCGACGGCCTGGGCCGCGACCTGCCGCCGGACGATGACGCCGACGAAGGTGCCGATGAGGGGGAGGCGTCCCGCCGCTTCTCCGAGATGCTGCCCTTCTACGTCGGCGCCATCCTGGAGCGGATGGACGAGGACCGCGTGGCGAGCGCCGAGCAGGCCGCCGTCTACGTGCTGTCCATCCATCCCGAGCACCAGGCGGCGGCCGAGGCCTGGATGATGGCCGACCCGCGCAACGCCAAGGCGGTGCGCAGGATCGTGAAGGCCGACAAGCGCTTCGCCACCCTGTTGAAGACGGCCCGCGTGCCCGGCGGCAATGCCGTCCGGAGCCTGGCCCGGAGCCTGGAAGGAGAACCCGGATGACCGCCATCCCGAAGCCCGAGACGTCGCTGTACGAGTCGGCGCCCGACGATCTGAAGCCGACGCTGGACGAAATGGTCGAGCGGGTGAAGAACGACGCCAACTGGAAGGTGCGCAAGAAGACGCTGATGGACGTTCTGTCGGTGCTGGACGTCGCCACCGCGCTGACCGAGGAGCAGCGCCTGGAACTGGACCGCGTCATGCGCGGCATCGAGGACGGCACCATCAGCGCCGAGGAAGCCGAGCGCGCGCTGGAGACGCTGGAGCAGATGCCGGACGCCGAGGTGTCCGAGAACGACGACGGGGAGGACGAGGTGTCGGCCTCGGCCGACGTGCTGCCGATGTTCATCGGCGCCATCCTGGAGCGCCTGGGCGAGGAGCGCATCACCTGCGTGGAGCAGGCAGCGCTCTACCTGCTGTCGGCCCACGACGAGCACGCGCTGGCCGCCGAGCAGTGGCTGCAGGAGGACTTCAAGCACGGCAAGGAGTTCAAGAAGCTGCTGCGCACCGACCGCCGGTACGAATCGCTGTTCGAACTGATCCTGGCGCCGGAGTTCGAGGAGGACGAAGAAGACGATGTCGCGGAGGGGGACGAGGGCGGCAAGGCGTAAGGAGCGATAAATGACGTGTCCCCTCCCGCCCTCCGCTTCGCTCCGGGCTCCCTCCCCCTCTTCGAGGTGGAGGGTTTGTTGGCCGGCGGCGGCAGTTCCCTCCACCTCGAAGAGGGGGAGGGTTAGGGAGGGGGCAATAGTTTGCCGCTTGCTGCACGCCGCCGTCCTGCTCGCCGCCGCTTTCCTGGCCGTGCCCGCGCAGGCCGAGACCACGCGGGCGCACGCGCTGCGCCAGTTCGGCGCGCCGATGTTCGGGCCGGAGGTTGCGCATCTGCCGCACGCCAACCCGGACGCCCCCAAGGGCGGGCAGCTGACCATGGCGGCGCCGGGCACGTTCGACAGCCTGAACCCGCTGATCCTGCGCGGTGTTAGGCCACGCACGCTGGGCCTCATCTCCGACAGCCTGATGGCGTCGTCGGGGTGGGAGCTGGACGCCGCCTACGGCGCGCTGGCCGAGAGCGTGGAGGTGCCGGACGACCGGAGCTGGGCCGTCTTCCACCTGCGCGACGGCGCGCGCTGGCACGACGGGAAGCCGGTGACGGCCGGGGACGTGGTCTTCGCCTGGGACGCCATCCAGGCGCATGGCGCCCCCTTCATCAAGTCGTTCCTGGACAAGGTGGCGACGGTCGCGGCGCTGGACGAACGGCGGGTGAAGATCACGCTGAAGACCACCGGCGAGATCAAGCCGATCATCGACTTCGGCCTGTCCATGGGGCCGCAGCCCAGGCATTGGTGGACCGCCGGGGGGCGCGACATCTCCAAGACGACGCTGGAGGCGCCGCTGGGATCCGGCCCCTACCGGATCAAGGCGGTGGACCCCGGCCGCTCCATCACCTACGAGCGGGTGGCGGACTATTGGGGGCGCGACCTGCCCGTCGCCAGGGGCTTCTACAACTTCGACACGGTGAAGGTCGACTTCTACCGCGACGACGACGTGATGTTCGAGGCGTTCAAGGGCGGCGCCTACGACATGCGCATGGAGAACCGGGCGCAGCGCTGGACCATCGGCTACGACTTCCCGGCCGTGACGGACGGGCGCGTGGTGAAGCGCGTGATCGCCAGCGAGCTGCCGCTGGGCGCCCAGGGCTTCCGCTTCAACACGCGCCGGGCGAAGTTCGCCGATCCGCGGGTGCGCGAGGCCTTCGGCCAGCTCTTCGACTTCGAATGGATCCAGAAGAGCCTGCTGTACGGCCAGTATCGGCGCACCACGTCCAACTTCCCCAACTCCGACTTCGGCGCCAAGGGCCCGCCGGGGCCGGAGGAGCTGAAACTGCTGGACCCTTACCGGGGCAAGCTGCCGGACGCCGTGTTCACGAAGGCGTTCGAGTTGCCGAAGACGGACGGCACCGGCAACAACCGCGCCAACCAGCGCGAGGCGCTGCGCCTGTTCAAGGCCGCCGGGTGGGAGTTGAAGGACGGCCGGCTGCTCAACGCGAAGACCGGCGAGCCGATGAGCGTGGAGTTCCTGGACGGCAGCGGCACGCTGACCCGCGTCGTCCAGCCCTATGTCGAGACGCTGCGCCGCGCCGGCATCGACGCCAACCTGCGCATCGTCGACACCGCGCAGTACGAGAAGCTGACCGACGACTTCGATTTCGACGTGGTGGTGGCCAACTTCAACTTCTTCAGCCCGCCGGGGACGGAACTGCGCAGCTATTTCGGCTCGGCCGCCGCCGACGTTCCGGGCTCCGCCAACTACGCCGGCATCCGGGAACCGGTGGCGGATGCGCTGATCGAGACGATCATCGCCGCCAAGGACCTGGAAACGCTGCAGGCCGCCACCCGCGCGCTGGACCGCGTGCTGCTGTGGGGCCACTACATGGTGCCGCACTGGTACAACCCGGAGACCTGGGTGGCGGCGTGGGACAAGTTCGGCTGGCCGGAAAAGAACGCGAAATACGACATGGGCTTCCGCAACAACGGCTTTCCCATCAACTGGTGGGTGGACCCGGCGAAGGCGGCGAAGCTGGGGCGGTGAGGGAAGGCTATTCGGGGAAGACGGTCTTCAGATCGCGGGCGCCGTGCACGATGCGGGCAATTTCGACGCCGCCGCCGATGACAACATAAAAAAATCAGATAAGCGCCGACTGGAAAGCTCCTCAAGCGGGGCAGGAGATCATCACGAGACCTCCCCATAGAGCCGTTGCCGGCAAGAAGCCGGCAGGTGCCCTTGAGTTTCTGCACGAAACGTCCTGCCGCCTCCGGGTTGTCCCTGGCAATACGCTCACCGATCTCATGAAGGTCGGACAGCGCCGCAGGAGCAAAACGCACCCTTGCCATGCTCAGTTCTTCGGAGGCGGGTATTTGGCCTCAAGCATGGCGAAAACCTCATCGCCGTCGATGCCGAATCCCGCGGCAAGCTGGTCCAACCCTTCCTGAATATCCGCCCGCAGGGCGGCCAGCTTCTCCTCGTCCGTCTCCTCGACGGGTTCGGCGATGAGGCGGTAGCGGGTGCCGGGGATCGGACGCTCCGGGAACTGCGCGGCGACGGCCTTCGGCAGGTCCTCGGCGCGGACGATGGCGGTCACTTTCGTGGGCATGGGCGGCGCTCTCCCTGTCGATGCGGGAAGTCTACACCATCTTCAACGCCACGGCAGCCGGGGCGTTCGGCACGCCGTGCCTTGATATCGCCACGCGCGCGGGCTAAGTGCAGATTCGAAAGATCGCCTGCGCCCGCCGTTCCTTCGGGGTACGCCGCGAAGGGGTGGCACGGCGGCTGGCCCGAGCATCGTTATCCGCGCATGATGGCGCCCCCGGAGGAGTGAGGACACCCCGCGCATGCTGGCCTACATCGTCCGCCGCCTGCTGCTGATCGTGCCGACGCTGTTCGGGATCATGGTCATCAACTTCCTGATCGTGCAGATCGCCCCCGGCGGCCCCGTGGAGCAGATGATCGCCCGCGTGCAGGGCACGGCGGTGGACGCCACCGCACGCATCGGCGGCACGGGCACCGGCGACGCGGGGGCCGCCGCCCAGCAGCAGGGGCAGGCGTCGGGCGGCGGCAACGAAGGCAGCCGGTACCGCGGGGCACGCGGCCTGGACCCGGAGTTCATCAAGCAGCTGGAGCGCGAGTTCGGCTTCGACAAGCCGCTGCACGAACGCTTCGTCCACATGATCTCCAACTACGTCGTGTTCGACTTCGGCAAGTCGTACTTCCGCGACCGGCGGGTGGTCGACCTGGTGATCGAGAAGCTGCCGGTGTCGATCTCGCTGGGGCTGTGGACGACGCTGCTGGTCTATCTGGTGTCGATCCCGCTGGGCATCGCCAAGGCGGTGCGCGACGGGCAGCCGTTCGACGTGTGGACGTCGGGCGTCGTCATCGTCGGCTACGCCATCCCCGGCTTCCTGTTCGCCGTGCTGCTGATCGTGGTGTTCGCCGGCGGGCGGTACCTGGACTGGTTCCCGCTACGCGGCCTCACGTCCGACAACTGGTCGGAGCTGCCGTGGTACCGGCAGGTTCTGGATTACTTCTGGCACATCACGCTGCCGGTGACGGCGCTGGTGATCGGTGGCTTCGCGGGGCTGACCATGCTGACCAAGAACTCCTTCCTGGAGGAGATCAACAAGCAGTACGTGGTCACCGCCCGCGCCAAGGGCCTGAGCGAGCGGCGGGTGCTGTACGGGCACGTGTTCCGCAACGCCATGCTGATCGTCATCGCCGGCTTCCCCGGCGCCTTCATCGGCATCCTGTTCACCGGGGCCATGCTGATCGAGGTGATCTTCTCGCTGGACGGGCTGGGCCTCTTGGGATTCGAGGCGGCGATCAACCGCGACTATCCCGTCATGTTCGCCACGCTGTACTTCTTCACGCTCCTGGGCCTGATCATGAATTTGGTGGGCGACGTCACCTACATGCTGGTCGATCCGCGCATCGACTTCGAGGCGCGGAGGACCTGAGCCCATGACGCCCATGACGCCGCTGACCCGCCGCCGCCTCGCCAACTTCCGCGCCAACCGGCGCGGCTACTGGTCGTTCTGGATCTTCCTGGCCATCTTCCTGGTCACCCTGTTCGCCGAGTTCATCGCCAACGAACGGCCGCTGCTGGTGAAGTACGACGGCAACTGGTACGCGCCGGTGCTGCGCGACTATCCGGAGACGACGTTCGGCGGCGAGTTCGAGACGAACACCGACTTCCGCGACCCCTACGTCCAGGGCCTCATCGACGAGAAGGGGTGGGCGCTGTGGCCGCCCATCCGCTATTCCTACCGCACCATCAACTACAACCTGCCGGTCCCCGCCCCCGCCCCGCCGTCGGCGGAGAACTGGCTGGGCACCGACGACCAGGGGCGCGACGTGGTGGCGCGCCTGATCTACGGCTTCCGCATCTCGGTGCTGTTCGGGCTGACGCTGACGCTGTTCTCCTCCGTCGTCGGCGTCATCGCGGGGGCGGTGCAGGGATACTTCGGCGGGTTGACCGACCTGCTGTTCCAGCGCTTCATCGAGATCTGGCAGGGCCTGCCCACGCTGTTCCTGCTGATCATCCTGTCCAGCGTGGTGACGCCGAACTTCTGGTGGCTGCTGGGCCTCCTGCTGCTGTTCTCGTGGACGGCGCTGGTCCACGTGGTGCGGGCGGAGTTCCTGCGGGCGCGCAACTTCGATTATGTGCGGGCCGCCCGCGCGCTGGGCGCCACGGACGCGCACATCATGGTGCGCCATGTGCTGCCCAACGCCATGGTGGCGACGCTGACCTTCCTGCCGTTCATCCTGAACGGCTCCATCACCACGCTGACGGCGCTGGACTTCCTGGGCTTCGGCCTGCCGCCGGGCTCGCCCTCGCTGGGCGAGCTGCTGGCGCAGGGCAAGGCCAACCTGCAGGCCCCCTGGCTGGGCCTGACGGCGTTCTTCGTGCTGGCGCTGATGCTGAGCCTGCTGATCTTCATCGGCGAGGCAGTGCGCGACGCCTTCGACCCGCGCAAGACCATCGCGCAGCTGAACACCGCCGGCGCCGCGAACGAGGCACCGGCGGTGGCCGCCGCGCAGAAGAACGCCGCGGAATGACGCTACTGCGCCGTGGTCGGGCGGAAGCCCACGACGCCGCACTGCGGGTTGTACATGTAGTCCATGCCGGCCACGACCATGCGGCCGGTGTTGACGTGGAAGGCCGAGGGCGGCGGGGGCACGGTGCCGCCCGTCTCCGTCACGCAGTTCACGTAGGACGGCGTCATCGGCGGGTTGTTGGTGCCGCCCACGGTGAAGGTGAAGTTCAGGATCGCGTCCTGCGCCGAGGGGGCGGACAGCGTGACGGTGGTGCCGTTCGGGGCCACGCCCTGGCTGTCGCTGTTGGCCGGGCAGTAGCCCTGCGGCATTGTCAGGTAGAAGTGGTTGATGCCGGTGTCCATCAGCAGCGTGGCGCCGCAGAACGGGCCGGTCTGGCCGTTGGCCGCCGTGTAGCTGATGCAGGTCTGCGGCGGGGTGGCGTTGGGGGCCGGCAGCGTCTTGAAGTTGGCGGTGTTGGTCTGGTTCAGGCCGACCTGGATGCCGTCGGCGGTGATGACGTAGCCCTGCGTCTCCACCGGCAGGTTCATGAACAGGTTGGTGTTGGGCACGGTGACGCCGGCCGCGAGCCCCGGCACGGTGAACGGCTTGAAGCCGATGCCCACCATGCCGAAGGTGTCGATCTGGTGCTGGGTCAGCGGCTGGCAGTTGTCCTTGTTCTGGCAATACTGCGTCGCGCCGAACACCGGGATGGGCGCCGTCGTGGTGGCCGAGCCGCCGCCCGCCAGGGTGACGGAGACGTTCGCCAGCACCCAGTCGCCCATGAAGTAGTTGCCGCTGCTGACGTAGCCGTAGGTCTGGTTCTGCGACAGCACCGTGTAGTTCGACCCGATCTTGGACAGCGCCATGGCGATGGCCGGCGATCCCGTGTCGACCAGCACCTGGTGCGCGCCCCCGCCGCCCACCGCGACCTGGGCGTAGAAGGGCGTGGTCATCAGGTTCGGACCCGGTGCCTGCGGGACGAGCGCGATCGACAGCGCGGCCCCCGTGCCGTAGCTGCAGGTCTGCGCCAGCGCCGCGGCGGGCGTCGAGACGGCCATGACCGCGGCCGTCAGGCGCGCGGCGAAACGAAAGGCGTGCATTGGTATTTCCCCCATGCATATACCAATAAAGAGATTTTCCGCCTAACACACGCAACCTTGTATTGTCGAATAGTATAAAATGCGTCTTGAATTTTCGCCGCATGCGCCGCATCCCCGGGCGAACGCGGAGGCTGCCGGGAAATCCGTCTGGAAATCCGTCTGGAATTGCCGGCGGCCCTGCGGCAAACCATGTAAGCGATCGTTCTCCGGCAGACTTGGCGGTGTCCCATGACCGAACTCCTCTCCGTGCGCGACCTGTCGGTGTCGTTCGGGTCCAGCCCGGCGGTGAAGGGTGTGTCCTTCGACATCGCCAAGGGCGAGACGCTGGCGCTGGTCGGCGAATCCGGGTCGGGCAAGTCGGTGACGGCGCTGTCCATTCTCCAGCTGCTGCCCTACCCGATGGCGCGCCACCCGTCCGGCTCCATCGAGTTCAACGGCACCATGCTGATGGGTGCGGAGGAGCGGGTGCTGCGCGACGTGCGCGGCAACCGCATCGCCATGATCTTCCAGGAGCCGATGACCTCGCTGAACCCGCTGCACACCATCGAGCGGCAGGTCAACGAGACGCTGTTCCTGCACAAGGGCCTGGACGCGGCCAAGGCGCGCGCCCGCACGCTGGAGCTGCTGCGGCTGGTGGGCATCCCCAACCCGGAATCGCGCCTGGGCGCCTACCCGCACGAGCTGTCGGGCGGGCAGCGCCAGCGCGTGATGATCGCCATGGCGCTGGCCAACGAGCCGGACCTGCTGATCGCCGACGAACCCACCACGGCGCTGGACGTCACCATCCAGGCGCAGATCCTCCAGCTGCTGAAGGACCTGCAGCAGCGCTTCGGTATGGCGCTGCTGCTGATCACCCACGATTTGGGCATCGTGCGCAAGATGGCCGACCGGGTGTGCGTGATGAACAAGGGCGAGATCGTCGAGCAGGCCGCGGTCGCCGAGCTGTTCGCCCGCCCCCGCCACCCCTACACCCAGAAGCTTCTGGCGGCCGAGCCGAAGGGCGACCCGCTGACCCCGCCCGCCGACGCGCCGGAGGTGATGGCGGCGAACGACCTGAAGGTCTGGTTCCCCATCAAGAAGGGCATCCTGCGCCGCACGGTGGACCACGTGCGCGCGGTGGACGGCGTGTCGCTGGCCGTGCGCGCCGGGCACACGGTGGGCGTGGTGGGCGAGTCCGGATCGGGCAAGACGACGCTGGGGCTGGCGCTGCTGCGCCTGCACGCCAGCCAGGGGGCCATCCGCTTCGACGGCACCGACATCCAGGGCTGGCAGACGGCGCGGATGCGCCCGATGCGCCGGCAGATGCAGGTGGTCTTCCAGGACCCCTATGGCTCCCTCAGCCCGCGCATGTCGGTCGGCCAGATCATCGGCGAGGGGCTGAAGATCCACGGCATCGGCTCAGCCTCCGAGCGCGACGGCATGATCGCCCGGGCGCTGGAGGAGGTGGGCCTGGATCCGGAGAGCCGCCACCGCTACCCGCACGAGTTCTCCGGCGGGCAGCGCCAGCGCATCGCGATTGCCCGCGCGCTGGCGCTGAAGCCGCGCTTCGTGGTGCTGGACGAGCCGACCTCGGCATTGGACATGTCGGTGCAGGCGCAGATCGTCGACCTGCTGCGCGATCTGCAGGCGCGCCACAACCTGGCCTACCTGTTCATCAGCCATGATTTGCGGGTGGTGCGGGCGCTGTCGAGCCACGTCATCGTCATGAAGGACGGCAAGGTGGTGGAGCAGGGCCCGACGGGGCAGATCTTCGACGCCCCCCAGCAGGACTACACCCGCGCCCTGCTCGCCGCCGCGCTCAACCTGGAGGCGGTGAAGACGGACGCGGTCCGGATGTGAGGCGCCGAACTGGAATGTCGGGTTTAGCCCCTCCCCCGGCCCCGCCGGGGGAGGGGCTGTGGAGCTTTGGAAAACGACTTGGCGACTGCGCAAGGCTTGGTATCAATCCCGGCCTTCAGGCTGGTGCTTGTTGTAGAGCACCTCTCGGTTAAAGCGTTCTCCTCTGAGATCTTGTCCTTGTTCGAGCCGTGTCATCAGGCGCGCGTGGGCAGCGTTGCGATCTGGCACATGCTCCGCCACCCCCATCGCGAACAGCCGCTCGGGCAGGCGCACGTCGTCGGGCAGGATCAGGCCGAAGTGGTCGGCCAGGGCGGCGCGGGCCCCCGCCTCCGTCGCGATGGGGTGTTCGGTGCGGCCGTCGGGGCGCAGGCGGACCAGCGTGTTGTCGCGCAGGATCGTCCGCTCCTCCCGCCGCACGCGCTGCGCCGTCAGCGCGCGCCGGAAGGGGGAGCCGGAGTGCGTGGCGGTGTAGAAGTTGGACATCTCTATGTCCGCCAGTTCCTGCCGGTCCAGGTTGAAGGTGTGGAGGTCGCCCCAGCCGGTCCCGTCGTCGCCCTGCAGCACCCAGGCGTCGCCCTCGCGCAGCAGGCGGAAGGACACCAGGGGGAAGGCGAAGACCGTGTCGGCCTGCAGGGGCAGCGGTTCAAGCAGGCCCAGGCCGCCGAAGCCGACGTCGGCGATGAAGGGCCGGCCGGCGATTTCGACCAGCAGCAGCAGGTGCGTGCGCGGCATCACCGCCCCCGGCGGGCGGCGGAAGCGCACGCGCGCCAGCAGCGGCCGGACGGTGAAGCCCAGCGCCCGCAGCGCCGTCAGGAGAAGCAGGTTCTGTTCGTAGCAGTAGCCGCCGCGCCGGCGGCGGACCAGCTTGTCCTCCAGATCCGCCGGGTCGAGCGACGGCAGGCGGCCGACCAGCACGTCGACGTTCTCGAACGGGATGGCGGCGGCGTGCGCCTCGTGCAGCGCGGTCAGCGTGGCGAGCGTCGGCGCCGTGTCCCCGGCGTGGCCGATCCGCGCGAAGTAGGCGGCGAGGTCCATCTCTTCCCCTCGGGTGTCTTGTCGTCGGCGACCTTAGCACGGGCGGGCGGCGCCTGCACCGCCACCTCCCGCCACGCGCCGGGCGCCAGACCGTCCAGCGTCCAGTCGCCGATGGCCCAGCGGATCAGGCGCAGCGTGGGGAAGCCCACCGCCGCCGTCATGCGGCGGACCTGCCGGTTGCGGCCCTCGCGCAGCGTCAGCTCGATCCACGCGGTGGGGATGGAGGCGCGGAAGCGCACGGGCGGGTCGCGCGGCCACAGGCCGGCGGGCTCCGCCATCAGCCGGGCGCCGGCCGGCAGCGTCGGCCCGTCGTTCAGTTCCACGCCGCGGCGCAGGCGGTCCAGCGCCTCCTCGGTGGGCACGCCTTCCACCTGCGCCCAGTAGGTCTTGGGCAGCTTGTGGTGGGGGTCGGCGATGCGGGCGATCAGCGCGCCGTCGTCGCTCAGCGCCAGCAGCCCCTCGCTGTCGCGGTCGAGTCGGCCGGCGGGGTAGACGCCCGCGACCGGCACGTGGTCGGCCAGCGTGGGGCGCCCCTGCTCGCGGTCGGTGAACTGCGGCAGCACGCCGTAGGGCTTGTTCAGGAGGATGAGGCGCGGCACGATCACCAACCGGGAAGCTTGGGCAAGAGGGGGCGGGACACGACATGGAGGAAACACCCTTCTTCGATCAAGGGGCCGTGCGCAAGGATACGACACCATGACGCTGCTGTTCTGCTCCGCCCACGACGACGCCGGGGCCTGGAAGGCCGAGCTGAAGCCGCGCCTGCCCGACCTGGAGGTGCGCGTCTGGCCGGACGTCGGCGACCCGGCCGACATCACCTACGCCCTGGTGTGGAAGCCGCCGGCCGGCATGCTGGCCGGGCTGCCGAACCTGAAGGTCGTGCTGTCGCTGGGGGCGGGGGTGGAGCCGCTGCTGCTGGACCCCACCCTGCCGGACGTGCCGCTGGTGCGCATGGTCTCCCCCGGCCTGACCGACGACATGGCGGGATGGGTGGTGATGCAGGTGCTGCGCTGGCAGCGCAAGCTGGACGCCTTCGCCGAACAGCAGCGCGCGGGCGTGTGGAAACAGCTCGTCCACCGGCCGGCAGCCGAGGTGCGCGTGGGCATCCTGGGCCTGGGCGTGCTGGGGGAGGCGGCGGCGCGCGCGCTGAAGCAGCTGGCCTTCGACGTGGCGGGGTGGAGCCGCACGGCGAAACCTCTGGACGGCGTCGAGACGGTGCATGGAGAGGACGGGCTGGTGGCGCTGGCGGCGCGCAGCGACCTGCTGGTCTGCCTGCTGCCGCTGACCGACGCCACGCGCGGCATCCTGGACCGCAAGCTGTTCGCCACGCTGCCGCCCGGGGCGGTGGTGATCAACGCCGCGCGCGGCGGCCATCTGGTGGAAGCGGACCTGCTGGCCGCGCTCGATTCGGGTCACCTTGCCGGCGCCAGCCTGGACGTCTTCGCCGAGGAGCCGCTGCCGCCGGGGCATCCGTTCTGGAGCCATCCGAAGATCCACGTGACGCCGCACGTGGCCGGGATCACCCACCCCTCGCAGACCGCCGACCACGTGGCCGAATCGATCCGCCGCCACCGCGCCGGCCGGCCGCTGACCAACGTGGTGGACCGAACGCGCGGGTATTGAGTGGAGAAAGAGGACTGGGGACACGGATGCCGGCAAGGCCGGCCACGGATGGACACGGATGAAGAGAGATCATTTTTTCATCCGTGTTCATTCGTGCGACATCCGTGTCCATCCGTGTCTCGAAGGCCGCCTTCCTCATGGGCGGCTTGCCACGGATCCGACCGTCCTTTGATTCACACGCGAAGGATGTTAGAAACACATCCGGACGCGTTCGGCGGCGGGAGCCCCTTCCCTGCCCCGCCCGGCGTGCGAGCGAGGCCATGGCCACACCCGTCTTCGTCATCGCCGGCACCCCCTACAACGGTTCGGGGGGTGCGGAACTGATCATCGGCACCAGCGCCGGCGACACCATCCTCGGCGACGGCGGCGCCGACACCATCTCCGGATTCGCCGGCAACGACGTCATCGTCATCGGCGGCCCCCAGGGCGCCCTGGCCTGCGGCGGCGAGGGGCACGACGTCCTGTCGGGCAGTGCCGGCGCCGACGTGCTGTACGGCAACCAGGACAACGACCGGCTGGACGGCGGCGGCGGGGCCGACCTGCTGTACGGCGGGGCGGGAGCCGACACCATCGTCGCGGCGGCCGGGGCGGACACCGTGTTCGCCGGGGACGGCAACGACGCCGTCGTCGGGATCGGAAACGCGGCGGCCGTCACGGTGCAGGCCGGCGCCGGGAACGATTCGGTGGCCGGCGGCAACGGCAACGACCAGCTGTACGGCAACACGGGCGACGACGTGCTGTCGGGCGGGGCCGGGGCGGACGCGCTGTTCGGCGGCGGCGGCGACGACGCCCTGTTCGGCGGCGACGGGACGGACCTGCTGGCCGGCGGCGTGGGCGCCGACACGCTGTACGGCGGCCAGGGCGGCGACGCCCTGTTCGGCGACGCCGGCAACGACCGGCTGATCGGCAACCTGGGCAACGACACCATGGCGGGTGGGGCGGGTGCCGACGTCTTCCTGGTCGGGCGCGGCATCGGCCACGACGTGGTCACGGATTTCAACTGGACCGAGGGTGACCGCCTGGGCGTGGCGGCGGGCACGGGATGGACGCTGACGACCGACGCCGCCGGCAACGCCGTCGTCGGCTTCGGAACCGACAGCGTGACCCTGGTCGGCGTTCGTATGACCCAGGTCAACGCCGGATGGCTGACGGCGGTGTAATTCCTTTGGGGAAATCATTTCCCCATCCGAAAATTTCTACTAAAATGCAAAACTTCGGACGAAAATTCCACCGCCGCCCGTCAAGTCATCCCTCTCCAGGTCACCCCCCTCCAGGTCATCCATGCCGAAATCCATCCTCATCGTCGATGACAGCCGGTTCGCCCGCCTCTCCCTGCGCCGCATCGTGGAGCAGCACTTCCCCGACTGGTACGTCGCCGAGGCGGCCAACGGCGAGGAGGCGCTGGGCATCCTGGGCGACATCTCGGCCGACCACATCCTGCTCGACTACAACATGCCGGGCGACGACGGGCTGACGGTGGCGGAGAAGATCCGCGCCAGGGGCATCACGGCGGCCATCACCATCATCACCGCCAACGTGCAGGACGCGCTGTCCGAGCGCGCCCGCCAGCGCGGTCTGGCCTTCCTGCGCAAGCCGGCCAAGGAAGAGCAGATCCTGGCGCTGCTGAACGCCGGCTGAAGGCCACGGACATGCTGGAACTGACCGAGGACGAACGCGACGTCGTCACCGAGCTGATGAACATGGGCGTCGGGCAGGCGGCGGCCGCCTTCAGCCAGATGATCGGCGAGGAGATCACCCTGTCCGTCCCCTCGGTCGAGGTGATGTCGCGCGAGGCGGCGGCGGCGGCGCTGGCGCGCCTGACCAGCGACCGCGCCACCGGCATCACGCAGAGCTTCGAGGGCGCGCTGGCCGGCGTGGCCGCCCTGGTGTTCCCGGAGGCCAAGAGCCTGCACATCGTGCGCTCCGTCCTGGGCGGCGCCTATCCGGTGCAGGAGATCACCGAACTGGCGCAGGAAACCCTGCTGGAGATCGGCAACATCATCCTGAACGCCTGCCTGGGGACCATCGGCAACTTCCTCCACACGGAGGTGGTGTCGTCGCTGCCCGCGCTGACCAGCGAGGTCAACCGCGACCTGTTCGCGACGGCCGGAACGCGCGAGAGCGGCGGCGGGCCGGACGATTCGGTGGTGCTGTTCCTGCACATCCGCTTCCTGATCCGCAGCGACGACGTCAGCGGCTACCTGATGTTCGTCATGGACGTGGTGGGCGTAGAGCGGTTCCGCCAGCTGGTCTCCGCCTGCCTGCGGGCGGTGGGACGGGAGTAGGCCGATGCGGTACGACACCTGCGCCGGCCTGTTGGGGGCCCTCAACTGCGGCGTCGTCCTGATCGACGCGGACGAGCGCATCGTGCTGTGGAACGCCTGGATGGCGGAGCGCTCGGGCATCCCCGAGACCGGGGCGGTGGGCCGCACGCTGGCCGAATTGTTCCCGCACCTGGCCGACACGCGGATCGAGCAGGCGGTGCGCATGGCGCTGCGCTCCGGCCTGCCGACGATCCTGTCGCACAACCTGCACCCGCGGCCCTTCCCGCTGTTCACCGCGCAGCCCGGCGGGTCGGGCCGGCGCGGCGCGCCGGTGGAGCAGTCGACCATGGTGCGCCCGATCCGCCCCCCCAAGCCGGCGGCCGGCGGCGGGGCCGGCGGCACGCTGTGCCTCGTCCAGGTCACCGACGTGACGGCAACGGTGGTGCGCGAGAACCGCCTGCGCGAGATGGCGGACTACGCGCGCAGCCTGATCGAGGCGAGCATCGACCCCTTCATCACCATCGACACCAAGGGCACCATCACCGGCGTCAACGCGGCGGCCGAGCAGGTGACCGGGCTGAAGCGCGACGCGCTGATCGGCTCCGGCTTCGTCGAGCACTTCACCCAGCCCGAGCAGGCGGCGACGGGACTGGAGACGGCGCTGGAGCAAGGCGTGCTGCGCGACTTCCCGCTGTCCATGCGCAAGGGCGATGGGCCGCTGACGGAGCTGCTGTTCAACATCTCCATCTACCGCAACCCGGCCGGCGAGATCGGCGGCATCCTGGCCGCCGGCCGCGACGTGACCAAGCAGAAGGCGGTCGAGCGCGAGTTGGCGCGGCTGGCCACCACCGACACGCTGACCGGCGTCGCCAACCGCGGCCACTTCATGGAACTGGCCGAGCGCGAGATCATGCGCGCCCACCGCTATCGCCACCCGGTGGTGCTGTTGAGCCTGGACGTCGACCATTTCAAGTCGATCAACGACACCTACGGCCACGCGGCCGGCGACGAGACGCTGCGCCGGCTGATCGCCGTGCTGCGGCGGCAATTGCGCGAGACCGACACCATCGGCCGCATCGGCGGCGAGGAGTTCCTGATCCTGCTGCCGGAAACCGTGGCGGCGGACGCGCAGGCGGTGGCGGAACGCGTGCGGCTGGCGGTGGCGCAGATGGCCGTGCACGCGGTGGGGCATTCCTTCACCATGACCGTCAGCATGGGCCTCGCGGCGCTGGCGGAAGGGGAGTCGCTGCAGCGTGCCCTGGTCCGCGTGGACGGCGCGCTGTACGAGGCCAAGCGCAGCGGCCGCAACCGCGTGTGCGTCGCGCCGGTCTAATACCGCCGAGCCTAAGCATTGACACATGGGAGCCACGGGTAGCTGGTGAGGGAGCGGAGGCGGTCGGGTGTGGCGGTGAGGGCGTTCCAGGCGTCGCA
>Ga0196976_1000119_pt1 | contig 53145 bp, 38 predicted proteins | sample S3v_513CmetaG_FD_148644 | JGI IMG/M metagenome (GOLD analysis project Ga0196976, IMG submission 148644) | Soil microbial communities from Anza Borrego desert, Southern California, United States - S3+v_5-13C | ecosystem: Environmental > Terrestrial > Soil > Desert | place: USA: California... | reverse complement strand
GACCCCCGCACGGCGAGCATCGACGTCGGTGCGGTGGAGGCAGCGGTGAACCCGCGCACCCGGGCCGTCTCGGTGGTGCACTACGGCGGCGTCGCGCCGGACATGGACCGCCTCGCCGAGGTCGCCCACCGGACCGGCATCGCGATCGTCGAGGACGACGCGCACGGGCTCGGCGCGACGTGGAAGGGCCGCGCATGCGGAACCTTCGGTGTCCTCGCCGCCCTGAGCTTCCACGCGACCAAGAATGTGCAGTGCGGCGAGGGCGGCGCCCTGCTCGTCAACGACCCGGCGCTGCTCGCCCGCGCCGAGATCCTCCGCGAGAAGGGCACCGACCGATCACGATTCCTGCGCGGCGAGGTCGACAAGTACACCTGGGTGGACCGGGGTTCGAGCTACCTGCTCAGCGAGCTGTCCGCGGCCGTGCTGGCGGCGCAGCTCGAGGAGTTCGACACCGTGCAAGCCGCACGCCACTCGATCTGGGATCGGTACGCCGCCGCCCTGACGCCCTGGGCGGCAGCGATCGGGGGCGACGTGATGAGCCCGCCCGCCGGGGCGGGGCACCCGGCGCACGTCTTCTACGTCCTTGCCCCCAGCCGGGCCGCACGCGGTGACCTGCTCGACCACCTGCGCGGCGTGGGCATCGGCGCCACGTTCCACTACATGCCGCTGCACTCGAGCGCGGCGGGCCGGCGGTTCGGCAGGACGCCGTTCGGCTGCCCCGTCACCGAGGACATCTCCGCCCGCATGGTGCGGCTGCCCCTGTGGCCCGACATGACGGACGCGGACGTCGACCGCGTCATCGCCGCCGTGCTGGCCTTCACCCCGGCGCGGATCCCGTGAGCTGGGAGGAGCTGCTGGCGCCCGGCGTCACTGCGCGACCAAGCCCGCTGGAGACGCAGCGGTTCGGCTGCACCGTGGCGCGCGTGACGATCGGGCCGGGCGAGGTCGACGGCGCGGACCTGGTGGCAGCGCTCGACGCGCGTGACGAGCAGGTGCTCATCGTGCGGTACGACGCCGCGCGGCTCCCCCTCGGCGGCGTCCTGGCCGGGTGCGCGCGCGCCGTCGTGCCCGCCGGCGCACTGACGTACTGGCAGGCGGCCCTCCCGCTCCCCGTGGCCGACCGCGCGCCCGACGCCGCCCTGACGGTCACCCCCGCGGACCGCCTGCACCCCGAGTCGCGGGAGGCCACCACGGCGGTCATCCGCGAGGTGGTGCGCGACTCGTTCCGCGGGTACGGCAACCACTACACGGCCAACCCGCTCCTCGACGACGACGCCGCCCTGGACGGCTACGAGGAGTGGGCGCTGCGCACCCTGGCCGATGACCCGGCCGAGGTGCTCGTGCTCAGCCACGGCGACACTCCCGTGGGCGTCGCCACTCTGGAGACGGCCGCCGACCACGTCGAGATCCTGCTCGCGGGCCTGACGACGGCGTCGCAGGGCCAGGGCTGGTACGGGACCCTCCTCGCCGCGTGCGCGGAGGTGGCCCTGCAGCGCGGCCTGGCGCGCCTCGTCATCTCCACGCAGGTGCACAACATCCGGGTGCAGCGGGCATGGGCGCGTGCGGGGCTCCGGCCGTTCGCCGCCATCGAGACCGTGCACCTGGTGGCGCCGGGTCTGCTCAGCGTTCCGGACGCACCGCCAGCGGGCTGACGTCCGACGGGTCCACCGCCGCGCCGAGCGGGTGCGGGAGGTACGACGCGGCGCCGCGCAGCCAGGCGAGCGTGGACTGCCCGCCCGCCGCGGCCGCTCCCGCCGACGTGGGCGCCGCGGACGCGCCCTGCGCGGCCGCGGACTGCGCGCCCCGGCGCCGCACGTTCGTGACGACGCGGTCCGCCGGCGCCGCGACCCAGTGGTCCCACCACGGACCCGCACGCCACGCCCGGTCCCAGCCGAGCAGGTGCCGCAGCTCTGCCGGTTCGCGCAGGTGATCCGCACCGACCTCCGCGCGGGCCACGGCCTGACGGTCGGCGAGAGAGGCGTCGGGGTCGAAGAACTCCGGCCAGACGGCGCGCAGCCGCTCCGCCGGGTCCGCCGTCTCGCCGTCGAGGCGCATCGCGTCGCCGTGCACCGCGACGTCGACGCCCAGTGCGGCCGCGTACACCACCGGTGTGGAGAGGCGGTTGGACACGACGCGTCCGGCGCCGGTGAGCAGCCGGTACAGGCGCGCAAGGAACGCGGGGTCGGTGCGTGCGCCGAGCGTGACGCACGTGTGCCCAGCGTCCAGGTACGCGCCGACGACCCGCTCGTCCGCGGCCTCGACGTGGTACAGGCACACCGTGGCGGGGCCTTCGGTCCGGGCCCACTCGCGGGCCACCGTCGCGTGGTCGCCGTGCAGGCGCTGCGTCGGGATCCCGTGGACCGGCAGGATCACCGTGCCCGACCCGGGAGGGGCGGGCACCGCACGGGCCGCGGCGGCGGCAAGGTACACCCATGGGGCGCCGATCGGCACGCTCCGTCGTGCACCCAGCGCCGGGTCCCACGCCCGGGACGCGTGGCTCCACACGAACAACGAGCGACCTGGCCGGCCGTCCGGGTCGCCGATCGTCGGGAAGTCACGGAAGTGCGTGTCGAGCGGCGACGCCGCCGTCCACCCGTGCTGCACGAGTCCCCGGATGTGCCGCGGCCGGCGCACCCCCAGGTACCGGGCGAACGCGCCGCTGTGCCCGTAGTAGTGGTTCTGCGCCTCCACGCCGGGCAGCCTACGGCCCGCGGCCACCCGCCGACGCCGCCGCACCGGCCCCAGGGGTACCCTGACCACCGGTCCCTGCCCCCGTCAGATGTCGGAGACGTCGCCCGTGCCGGACAACCCGGACGCCTACCTGGTGATCCCCCTCTTCAATGAGGGAGCGGTCATCGGGGACGTCGTGGCCGCGGCGCGGCGGGTGTTCAGCAGGGTCGTCGTCGTCGACGACGGCAGCAGCGACGACTCCGCGGCCCGGGCACGGTCGGCCGGTGCCTTCGTCGTGCAGCACCCGGTGAACCTCGGCCAGGGCGCCGCCCTGCAGACCGGCATCGAGGTGGCGCTCACGCTCGGTGCCCGGTACCTCGTGACCTTCGACGCCGACGGGCAGCATCGGGTCGAAGACGCGCTGGCGATGGTCGAGCGGCTGCGGGCGGGTGAGGCGGATGTCGTCTTCGGGTCCCGGTTCCTCGACGCCCGGACACGGCCCGGGCTGCTCAAGCGTCTGGTGCTCCGCCTCGCCGTCGCCTACTCCAACCTCTCCACCGGCGTACGCCTGACGGACACCCACAACGGCCTGCGGGCGTTGACCCGCGAGGCAGCGCAGGCGCTCCGCATCCGCCAGAACCGGATGGCGCACGCGTCGGAGATCATCGAGCAGGTGGGGGCGAGCGGGCTGCGCTGGGTCGAGCACCCGGTCCACATCCTCTACACGGAGTACTCGAAGGCCAAGGGCCAGTCGGTGCTCAATGCCGTGAACATCCTCACCGAGCTGATCTACAAGTAGGCGCCGTGCTCATCAAGGTCATCCTCCTGGTCGCGATCGCCGTGGTCGTGGTCCTCTGGCTGCGCACCCCCGGCGGCGCGCGCCACCTGGCCCTGCGCCGCATCGCCGTGGCGCTCTTCGCCGTGCTCGCGGTCCTTTCCGTGCTCTTCCCGGACACCTGGAACGACGCGGCGGCGGTCGTCGGCGTCGGGCGCGGCACGGACCTCCTGCTCTACGGCCTGATCGTGGTCTTCCTGGCCTCGATGGTGACGACGTACCGGCGCTTCCGGGACACGGAGGCGCGTCTGACCCTGCTCGCCCGCCGGATCGCCATCGACGAGGCGCTGAACAGCCGCAAGGTGCGCCCCGTGGCGACCGAGGACCCGGCGGACGACCCCACGGAGGAGACGTGACAGTGGCCGAGGCGCCATCGACCGAGCCGACGCGCCCCGCCGACGAGCCGGGCAGCGGGCCCGCACCAGTCAGCCGGTCCCGCCTCGCGGGCGTCCGCAGGTGGCTGGACGCGCGGCCGGCCTGGCAGCAGTGGGTCCTCGTGGTGCTCGGACTGCTCCTCGTGACGACGCCGCTGGTCGCCCGCTACGCCTACGGGCACCCTGCGCTGTCGCGCGCAGACGAGTACGTGTATGTCGACGCCGTCGACAAGGCGATGCACGGTGAGGTCGTGCGGCAGGGCGCACAGGTCGACGAGTACGCGATGGACCTGCTGGCGTGCCGGGGTGTCGAGCTCTACGGTCCGACGGGCGACCGCTGCGGGGGGCCGTACGACGTCTCGACGTTCCCGTACCGCGGCGGCATCACCTCGGCGGACATCCACTCCCCCGTCTACTACTTCACGACGGCCGCGCTCACGAAGGCCGTCCAGGCGGCGACGCCGGTGGACGACCCCCTCGTCGCGGCCCGCATGACGGGGGCGATCTGGCTCGCGCTCGGGCTCGCCGCCCTCATCGCCCTCGCCCGTGAGCTGGGGGCGTCCCGGACCGCCGGCACCGCCGTGGCGCTGCTGGTGCTCGCAGCCCCGTCGGTCCGGTGGACCAACGCGTACATCACCCCCGACGCCCTCAACCTGCTGGCCGGGTCCCTCATCGCCGTCGCAGCGGTGCGGTACGTGCGCGGGAGGTGGAGCCCGTGGGTCCTCATCGGGCTGTCCGCCATCGCGGCAGCCGTGAAGGCGCAGAACTCGATCGCGGCCGCGCTGGCCGCCCTCTTCCTCGTGCTGTTCGCGGTCACGGTCGCCGAGGGTCGGTCGTGGCGCCGGACAGGACGTTTCGCGACGGTCGGTTTCGGGGCCGTGGTCGCCGCGCTGGTCGTCCAGGTGGCGTACAACGCCCTCCGCGCGGCGTGGTCGATCGCTCCGCCGCCGCCCATGGACACCTCGGAGCCGCTCGACCTCGGCACCACCTTCCTGCAGGCGAAGTCGTTCCTGCACGCGGTGGTCCTCGGGCCGGACGCCGGCTTCGCCCCGGCCCTCGAGCACGTCCGGCCGGGCACCCTGCCGACCCTGACGGCCTGGCTCCTCGGCGCCGGTCTGATCGCCGCCGCCGTCTTCGCGACCTCCCTGGACGAGGTCCAGTCGCGGTTCGCCCAGGCGACTGCGCTCGCCTTCGTCACCGCCGGGCCGGCGTTCTACGTCCTCATCTTCCTCATGACCGGCCGTACCTTCGGCATGCCCGACCGTTACGGCCAGGTGATGCTCCCTGCGATGGCGGCAGCGACGGCGCTCCTGGTCCGGCGCCGCTGGGTGCAGTGGGCGATGATCGGCCTCGCCGCCGCCGGCTACGTCGCGGCTCTCGTGACGCTCCGGCTGGCCTGACGATGCCGCCGCGCATCGCCCTCACCGTCGAGCAGCTCTGGCAGCCCGTGCCGGGGGGCTCCGGCACGTACATCGTCGAGCTGGCGGCGGCGCTGGCGGACGCCGGGGCGGATGTCGTCGGCATCGCCGCCGCGCACCGCGGCGACCCGCCGGCGGACCTGCGCCTGACCGTCCCCGTGCGACACGCGCCCCTCCCACGGCGGGTGCTGTACGACGTCTGGAACCGCCTCCCCGTGCCGCGTGCGGAGCACCTGGTGCCGGGCGTCGACGTCGTGCACGCCACCACCTGGGCGGTGCCGCCCACCCGCCGGCCGCTCGTCGTGACCGTGCACGACGTCGCGTTCCTGCGGGACCCCGGGCACTTCACGCCACGGGGGGTCCGGTTCTTCACGCGCGCCCTCGCCCGGACGCGGGACCGGGCCGACGTCGTCGTGGTGCCCTCGGAGGCGACGGCCGCGGACTGCATAGCCGCCGGCATCTCCCGCGACCGGATCGCCGTCGTGCCGCACGGCGTCCGGGTGGCGGTGCCCGCGCCGGAGGACGTGGCATCCTTCCGTGCCTCGCACGGCCTGTCCCGGCCCTACGTGCTCTGGACCGGCACGCGCGAGCCGCGCAAGAACCTCGCCGGACTGCTGGCGGCCTTCGAGGCGGTGGCCGCCGTCGAGAGCGAGCTGGACCTGGTCCTCGTCGGCCCCGCGGGCTGGGGCGACGACGCCGACGTACCCCCCGCGGTGCGCGCGTGCGTGCACCACCTGGGCCGGCTCGGCTGGCCCGACCTGCAGCTGGCCTACGCGGGTGCCCGGGCCTTCTGCTTCCCCTCCCTGTGGGAGGGGTTCGGGATGCCGGTCCTGGAGGCGATGGGGCACGGCGTCCCGGTCGTCACGTCGGCCGGCACGTCGATGGCCGAGGTCGCCGACGGCGCCGCGCTGCTCGTCGACCCCCGCGACGCCGAAGCGATGGCAGCAGCCATCCTCCGTGCCGTCGGCCCCGACCACGACGCTCTCGGCGCCGCGGGCCGTGCGGTCGCCGAGCGGGCCACCTGGGCCGCCGCCGCCACCCGGACCCTCGAGGCGTACGACCGTGCGACCGCCCGCCGTTAGGATCGACGACGGCCCGCGCCCGCGGTCCCGCCAGACCCGAGGAGCCACTGCATGACCGTCGGCCCGCCCATCGTCGAGGTCCGAGGCGTCTCCAAGCGGTTCACGATGCACCGGGAGACGTCGCTCAAGGAGCGCGTGCTCGCCACCGTCCGGCGCGGGCCGAGCCACACCGAGGACTTCTGGGCGCTACGGGACATCGACCTGGAGATCGCGGCCGGCACCACGGTGGGCCTGATCGGGGCGAACGGGTCGGGCAAGTCGACGCTGCTCAAGGTGATCGGCGCGATCATCCAGCCGACCACGGGGACGGTGCGGCGGCGCGGCCGCCTCGCGGCACTCCTCGAGCTCGGCGCGGGCTTCCACCAGGACCTCACCGGCCGCGAGAACGTGTACCTGAACGCCGCGATCCTCGGCATGTCGCAGGCGGAGACGGCCCGGCACTTCGACGCCATCGTCGAGTTCTCCGGCATCGAGCCGTTCATCGACACCCAGGTGAAGTTCTACTCGTCCGGCATGTACGTGCGGCTGGCGTTCGCCGTCGCCGTGCACGTGGACCCGGACCTGCTGCTCGTGGACGAGGTGCTGGCCGTCGGTGACGAGCCGTTCCAGCTCAAGTGCATGGACAAGATCCGCAGCTTCCAGCACGAGGGCCGGACGATCGCGCTCGTGAGCCACTCGGCCGACCAGGTGGGAGACCTGTGCGACCGCGCCGTCCTCCTGCGGGGTGGCCGCATCGCCGTCGACGGCTCGCCGCAGGACGGCATCCGCGCGCTGCGCGAGGCGTTCGACGCCGACCGCCGCGAGCACGAGGAGGAGGCCGCCGAGCAGCCCCTGGGACGCATCGCGCGCGTCGCCGTCGTGGACTCCAGCGGCGCCCCCGCGTCCGTGGTCCGGCCCGGCGACGCGCTCCGCATCGCCGTGGGCGTTGAGCTCCGCCAGGCCATCGAGCCGTGGATCCTCGCGCTCTCGATCGAGACCCCGCGCGGTCAGTTCGTGTACGGCACGACGTCGACGCGCCTGGGCGTGACGCTGCCGGGCAGCCCGGGGCACCGCGAGGTCGAGATCAGCCTGCCCGACCTCCGCCTGGGCACCGGGCAGTACGTGGTGCGCGTCCGCGCCTCCGCCGCGGACGGCGAGACGATCGACCTGGTGACGCAGGCCGCGATGTTCTCCGTCGAGGCGTCGGCGCTGTGCACCGGTGTGGTGGAGATGCCTGCCGGGATGACACTCGTCGACTGACGCGGTGCACACCCACGGGCGCCTTGAGACACCTGCGCGAAGCCTGCCGTGCGACCCGGCGAAGCCTCCCGTGTGACGTGCGCGACTCCCCGCCTGCTCACGTGTCGCTCCTAGGTCGCCGATGACTGCGGTGGGAGAATAGAAGTCCCACCGACGGGAGGATCCACCGTGCCAACTCTCTGCCGCGTCGTGGCCGCCGCCTCGGCGGTGGGCGTCGTCCTGCTGGCAGGGTGCACCGGCGCTGCGGACCCCGGCGCGGGCACGACGGCCGGGCCGGGGTCTCCCCCGGCCACCCGGACCGCCGAGCCCCGGCCGACGGCGGAACCCACCGAGCCTGCGGAACCCACCGACGAGCCCGCCTCGCCGGAGCCCACCCAGGCGTCCGACGACCGTGTCACGGTCACCCCGTTCATCACTTACGCCGGCCCCGGCACCGATCCCGCCACGGTCGAGGTCGCCGGGTTCGTCCCAGAGATCATCGAGGAAGGCGGCACCTGCACCGCGACGATCCCAGCGACCGGGATGTCCGTCGAGGCCCCCGCCTACCCGGACGCCAGCGCCACGTCGTGCGGCCTGCTCGTACTCCCAGTGCCCCCGGACGGGCAGACGGTCGTCCTCACCTACTCCTCGCAAGCGTCCACCGGGTACTCGGACGGGGTCCAGGTGACGTCATGACCAGGCGCCGGCCGGCGCTCGTCGCCGGTCTCCTCACCGCAGCGCTCGCGCTCGGGCTCTCGCTCGCGCCGGCCGCAGGTGCGGCCGCTCCCCCGGCGCGGGTGGCCGCCCCGAGCGGGCTGCTCCCCACCGCCATCGCGGCGGAGTTCGACCCGGGAAACATCATCAGCGACACGGTGTTCTTCGACCCGGGCACGATGAGCGCTGACCAGGTCCAGGCGTTCCTCGCCGCCAAGGGCGCGAGCTGCGTCGCAGGCGAGCAGCCGTGCCTCAAGGACGCCCGCGTGACGACGGTCGCCAAGGCCGCGGACGAGATGTGCAACGGGTACACCGGCGGCCGTACCGAGAGCGCGGCGCAGATCATCGTCGGCGTTGCCAACAGCTGCGGCGTGAACCCTCGCGTGCTGCTCGTGCTCCTCGAGAAGGAGCAGTCGCTCATCACCCGCACGCGTCCGACCAACTACGCGTACGAGCGGGCGACGGGCTTCGGCTGCCCGGACACCGCACCCTGCAACGCCGAGTACTTCGGGTTGTTCAACCAGATCTACCTCGCCGCCCGCCAGTACCAGAAGTACGCGATCCACCCCGAGCTGTACCCCCGGTACCGGCCGGCCCGGCAGAACTCGATCCTGTACCACCCCAACTCCGCGTGCGGAGCCTCGAACGTCTACATCGAGAACCAGGCCACCGCCGGGCTGTACACGTACACCCCGTACCAGCCCAACGCCGCCGCTCTCGCCAACCTGTACGGGACGGGCGACTCCTGCAGCTCGTACGGCAACCGGAACTTCTGGCGTCTCTTCACCGACTGGTTCGGGTCCACCCAGGGCGGTGGTTTCCTGGTCCGCACGGCGACGAACCCGACCGTGTACCTGGTCTCGGGCTCGACCAAGCACCCCGTGCCGACCGAGGCGCTCCTCACGACGTTCGCGCCGCTCGGTCCCATCGGGTACGTTTCGGACGCCTACCTCGCCCGCCGCACCCTCGGGCGCACGGTGGACCGCTGGGTGCGATCGCCGGACGGCGCGATCTACTACGTGGACAACGGCACCCGGTACTACGCGGGCACGTGCGCGCTCGTGGCGGACTTCCGGGGCGACTGCGCCGCCTGGACGCAGCTCACCGACGTTCAGATCGCCATGCTGACGCCGGGGACGAACCTGCAGCAGGTCGTGAAGACGTGGTCAGGCCGCACGTACTACGTCGACGACGGCGTGCGCCGTGAGGTCGCCGACACCGCCTCGCTCACCGCGAACGGGCTCGGCACCGCGTCCGTGTACATGGCCGACGCCGGCGTCTCGTGGCTCACTGTCGGCGACCCCGTGGTACGCAACGGGATCGTCGTCACCAACCGCGGCACCGGAGACGTCTCGCTGATCAGCTCGACGGGCGTCAACCCGCTGCCGGCCGCCATGGTGTCGGGCACGGCGCTGGGCTCGCTCCCGCGGGTCAACCTCGACAACTCCAGCATGGCCCGGTTCACTCCTGGCCCGGCGGTCGGCCCGTTCGTACGCACGACGGCGGGCAACTACCTGCTCCGTGGCTCGTCCATCACGCAGCTCGCCGACGCCTCGCTGGCGCCCAGCGGGACGGCAGTCCTCGGCGCCGAGTCGCTCGCCGGGTTCACCGCCACCGGTGCGGTACACGCGCCGATGTTCATCCAGCCGCTGGGTGACCCGTTGCGGTACGAGATCCGCGCCGGCGTCCGCCACCCGGTCCGTGACGACGCCGAGCTCGCCGTGCTGGGCGGCACCCCGGCGGCGGTCCTCCCCGTGACACCGAACGTGGGCAGCCTCATCCCGGTCGGTCGGGACGCGGCCCTCACGCGCTTCGACGACGTACGGCTGACCCAGCCGTTCGCCGCGGACATCCTGTGGCTCGCGGATCGCGGCATCACCACCGGGTACCCGGACGCGACGTTCCGGCCGTCCCTCGCGGTGAACCGCGACGCCATGGCCGCCTTCCTCTACCGGTTCTCGGGCTCGCCAACCTTCGCCGCTCCCGCGACCGCACGCTTCGCGGACGTCCCCCCGTCCCACCCGTTCTTCCGGGAGATCGAGTGGCTCGCGTCCGTCGGCGTCACCACGGGCACCACCCGGCCCGGCGGCACGGTCACGTACGACCCGGGCGCAACGGTGAGCAGGGAGGCGATGGCAGCCTTCCTGTACCGGCTTGCCGGGTCCCCGGCCTTCACGCCGCCGGCCACGCCCACGTTCGCCGACGTGGGCCGCGGGCACCCCTTCTACGCGGCGGTCGAGTGGCTCGCGGCCCGCGGGATCACGACGGGTACGCCGCAGCCCGACGGCACGGTGCGCTACGCCCCGGGCAGCCCCGTGAGCCGTGATGCGATGGCAGCGTTCCTGCACCGCTTCGACGCGCCGTGACTCCAGGTCCACCCGCCGTCGTTCTCCAGACGGCGTTCCACCTGCCGATAGACCGGATGTGGGTCCTCGGACGGTGAGCGGTCGTCAGGCCGTCCTCGGTCGTCTGGCCGAGGGCCGACTCGTGGTGCCCGTCCTGTCCGTGGACCTCGCGTGCGTCCTGGTGTTCCTCACGGCACCGGGGGGCAGCGTCGTGCAGTCGGTCGCCGCCTGCATCCCGTTCATCATGGTGCCCGCCGTCCTCGGCGCCCGGAGCCGCGCGGTCGACCGGAGCCACCGTCGCCACCTGCGTCCCCTGCTGGCGGCCTCGACCGTCTACGCCACGGCGATGCTCCTGTGGTACCTCGCGCCGAGCCTGGGCCTCGACATCCCGTTCCCCTCCGTGCTGGACGTCGTGTTCTTCGGGGTCTTCATCGCCTACACGTGGTTCCTGGCGACGGTCCTGCGGCGCTGGACCGAGGCCCGCCCGCTGGAGAACCGCCTGGCGCTCGTCGACGCCGTCCTGCTCACGGCGACCGTCTGCTCGCTCCTGTGGACCTTGGTGATCGCCCCCAACCTCGGCTCCGAGAGCACCCCGTCGCAGACGCTGTTCTCCCTGCTCTACTCGGCCCTCTCGGTCGTGATGTTCGCCGTCGCCGCCCGCCTCGCCGCGTCCACCGGGTTCCTCGGCAGGTCGTCGGGATGGCTGCTCCTCACCTGGGTGGCCTGCGAGGTCACCGGCGACGCGGTCTACGGCTTCGAGGTGGTCAACGGGACGTTCGAGCACAGCTCCACGCTCACGGCGACGTGGGTGGTCGGCTACGCGGCGCTGGGCACGCTGGCCGCGCACGCCGACCTCGTCCGGATCGTCGACCCGACCCCGGAGCACCGCTTCGTCGACTCCTCGGCAGCGGTGCTGCGCCGCCCGCTCTTCCGGGCTGCTAGACGGACACTCGTCCTGCTGCCTGCGGTGGCCCCGTTCGTCCTCGCGGTGGTCGACCGCCGGCACACGGTGCTCATGCTGGCGGTCGGCATCGGCGCCTTCTGCCTGGTCGTGTACCGAACGGTCCTGCTGTCCGGGGACCTGCACGAGCAGCGGCGGCTCACCGCCGAGCTCGATGCCGCGGTCGAGCGCCTCGCGGAGCAGCGCGACCACCTCGAGAGGCTCGCCTTCACCGACGGACTCACCGGCCTGGGCAACCGGGCGCTCTTCACCCGACGCGTCCGGGAGGCGCTCGACACCGCGGGCGGCCGTCGCGGCGCCGGCCCCGTACCCGCCGTGGTGATGCTCGACCTCGACGACTTCAAGATCGTCAACGACTCCCTCGGTCACGACACCGGGGACGCTCTGCTGGTCGCCGTCGCCCGGCGGCTGTCGGCGGCGGTCGGGGACCGCGGCACCGCCACGCGGCTGGGCGGCGACGAGTTCGCCGTCGTCGTGGGGTCGACGAGCGGGGACACGGCGCGGGAAGTAGCCGAGAGCATCGTCGCCGCTCTCGCGGAGCCCTTCCGCGTGACGGGCTACACGCTCCGTGCCAGCGGCAGCATCGGGATCGCGTACTTCGAGGAGGGCCTCGGGCCGGACGAGCTGCTCCGCAACGCGGACCTCGCGATGTACGCGGCGAAGGGGGCAGGCCAGGGGGCGATCCGCGCGTACCGGCCGGCCTTCCTCCACGACGTCCGCAGCCGCCAGCAGCTGGAGAGCAGGCTCTGGACGGCCCTGGAGCACGGCCAGGTGTCCGTCGCCTACCAGGCCATCGTCGACGCTCGCACCCAGGCCCCGGTCTGCCTCGAGGCGCTCGCCCGCTGGAGCGACCCGGAGGCCGGCGCGGTGCCGCCGGGCCGGTTCATCCCGGTCGCCGAGGCGAGCGGCATCATCGGCCCGTTGGGTGAGCTCGTGCTGCGGACGGCCTGCGCCGACGCCGCCCGCCTGCCCGCGGGGCACGGCCCGGTCGGCGTGGCCGTCAACGTCTCGGTGCGCCAGTTCCAGTCCCCGGAGTTCGCCGCGTTCGTCGCCGCGACGCTCGCGGACACGGGCCTGCCTCCGCAGCTCCTCACCCTGGAGGTCACGGAGAGCCTCGTGATGGACGACGACCCACGGATCGTGACGAACATCGCCACGCTCGCGGAGCTCGGGGTCCAGCTGTCCATCGACGACTTCGGCACGGGCCAGTCGTCGCTCGCGCGCCTGCGGGCGTTGCCCGTGCACCAGCTCAAGATCGACCGGAGCCTCGTCCAGGGGCTCACCGAGGACGCCAGCTACGCGCCGATCGTCGGGGCGGTGACGTCGATGGCCCGCGCGCTCGGGCTGGCCGTCGTCGCCGAGGGGGTCGAGACGGGCAGCCAGCTCGACGCCGTCGTGGACCTCGGCTGCGACCTGGTCCAGGGCTTCCTCCTGAGCCGTCCGGTGCCGATCGCCGAGCTGCTCGCCTCACCCGTGTGGCAGCAGTCCCCCGCGACCGCGCACCCGGCGTGAGCCGCTCGCCCGCGGCCGCCTGACCGGCGGGCGCGCTACCCCCGCAGGTGCAGGCGACGCAGCACCCGACCGCCGAGGCGCCGGATGCGCCGGGTGAGCGTCCTGTGCAGCTGGTGCTCCAGCCGATCGATCTGCGCCTGCTTGGCCGCGAGCTTCTCGGCGGTGTGCGTGAGCTCCTCGACGGCCCGCTGCCACTGGCTGTCGAACCGCTCGCCACCCCGCACCTGCAGCAGGTCCTCGGCCATGATCGCCTTGAGGTCCCCGGCCGACCGCTGCCGACGATCGGCCTCCGTGGGGTTCGTGGTGTTCACCGCGGCCTGGAACCGGGACTCCGCCGCGATGAAGCGCTTGAGCAGGTCATCGGTCAGCTTGAGACCGAGGTCGCCCGCGAGCGTCGTCATCAGCTGCTTCACGGTCCGCCGCGGCGCACCTACCTCGGGCCGGGTCATACCGGCCATGCGCACGGCGGCCCACAGGAGGCCGCGCACGAGCACGCAGTCGCGCTGGTAGCCCTGGACCCACCACTCCTGGTCGACGACCACGAGCGAGCCGTCTCCGGCCACCATGACGTTGTGGGGCACCAGGTCGACCGGCGTCCACTCGCCGTCCGGCACCAGCGCCGCCCACTTCGTGAGGAGCTCCTTGCGGCGCTCGGGCTGAGCGACGACGACGTCCAGCAGCTCCTCCCCGACGAGCACGGGCTCACGCTCCGGCGGTGTGTGCCGGATGACGTCGTCGCAGCCGGTGATCTCCGGGTACAGCCGCGTCCGGTTCATGACCGGCCCGTCCTCGCCTGCGAGGACCTCCGAGCGGACTGCGTAGCAGGGCTGCCGCTCGGTGTTGAACATCACGGCGAGCCGCTCGGCGGGCCAGAGCGGCGCGACGCCGTCGGCCGCGCCCTTCGTCGCGAGCACGACGAACGAGTTCACGAAGTCGCGCGCCACGCCCGCCTCGACGAGGGTGCGCCAGAGCATCGCCTCGTCGGCGAGCTGCAGCCGGGGCACCACCCAGTCCGGGCTCGGGAACTTGGGCAGCCTGGTCGCGAGCTGCGGGGAGCTGGCGAACAGCGCGTCGGAGACGATGACGCGTGGCAGCTTGTAGTCGGGGAACGCGCCCAGGACCGTGGTCGGGGTGAGCCCGGCGTCGGCGACCAGCTCCTCCAGCACCGCCCGGCTGAACGTCCGCGCGGGCGACTTCAGGGCGTAGTCCTCGAGGGAGTCGAACGGCCGGTTGGTGTGGTCCTCGCCCGCACCGGCGAGGTACTTCACGCCCAGGGCGTTCTCGATGGCGACGAGGAGGGTGCCACCGGGCACCAGGACGTCGCGGCACTGCCCGAGGAAGTCGAGGTACGGCCGCCGGTCCTTGGCGCCGTTGCCCACGTACTCGAGCACGCCGACGACGACCACCAGGTCGTAGGTGGGCTCTGCCGGGACGTCGTCGAGCGTGCCGACGTAGACCTGTACGCCGTCGAGGTCGCGGGTGCGCAGGTTGGCGACCTTCGCCCTCGCGGGCATCGGCTCGATCGAGTCGACGAGCCCCGCACGTTCGCCGAGGTAGCGGGTGATCGGGCCGCACCCGCACCCGATCTCGAGCACCCGCATGTCGGGGCGCACGTCGACGGAGCGCAGCAGGTTCGCCCGGCCGGGGACCAGCGAGTACGACGTCGCCCAGTCGGTGGCCTGGTCGGCGAGCTCACGGGACGCCGAGGACAGGTCGGCGGCGCCGCCGACGATCTCGGCGAGGCGGCCCTCGGCTCCGTCGGCGTAGCCGAGGTCGGGTGCGGACAGGACGCGCAGTCCTGAGTCCTCACGGGTGCCGAGCGAGCGCAGGGGGGTGGCGCTGACCAACGTGGTCTCCTCTCACGGTCCGACAAAGGTACCGGCAGACGGCCCTCCAGCCGGTCCCGACGGCGCGTGGGGCGTCCCGCGCGTCGCACGGGGTCCGTCCGCGCCGGGATACCATCCGGTGGCGGTTGGCGCACGAGCGGAGGTTCCATGGTCGAGTCGGTGGCCGAGCGCAGGATGGCTGATCTTGCGGCGCAGCCCCTCGTGGCCGTCGGCCCGAAGCCGGGCTTGTTCCGCGGCACGGTCGCGTCGATCCGGGACATCTGGGCCCACCGGGAGCTGACCGGGCTCCTCGTCAAGCGGGAGCTGCGCGCGCGGTACAAGAACAGCTCGCTGGGCTTCGTGTGGAGCATGCTCAAGCCACTGGCCCAGCTGCTCGTCTACTACTTCGTCATCGGCGGCCTGATGAAGTTCGGGCAGAACACGCCCGACTTCGGCATCTACATCTTCGCCGGACTGACCGTCTGGACGATCTTCAACGAGATGGTCACCGGCGGTACCGGCTCCATCGTGGCGAACTCCGGCCTGGTCAAGAAGGTCTACCTCCCGCGGGAGGTCTTCCCCCTGAGTACCGTGGGGGCCTCGCTGGTGAACTTCGGCATCCAGCTGGGCATCCTCCTCGCCTTCACTGCGATCGCCGGCGCCTTCCCCACGACGGCGCGGATCCTCTACGTGCCGCTGGGCCTGCTGCTGATCCTCACGTTCGGCTCGGCGCTCGCCCTGGTGCTCAGCGCGGTCAACGTGTACATGCGGGACATGCAGCACCTGGTCGAGATCGCGATGATGCTGCTCTTCTGGGCGTCCCCGATCATCTACCCCTACAGCCTCGTGGCGGAGCGGTTCGGCAGCTCGTGGGTCCAGGAGCTGTACCTCGCCAACCCGGTCACGCTGGCCGTGCTCGCGTTCCAGCGGGGCACCTGGGTGCGCGGCGCGGGCGAGCCCTTCCCTGACCAGATGGGCGTCCGCGTGCTGGTCGCGACAGCGATCTGCGTCGCCTTCCTGTGGCTGGCCCAGCGCATCTTCGCCCGGGCCGAGGGGAACTTCGCCCAGGAGCTCTAGTCCCGCCGCCGACGCGGGCTCAGAGCGCGCCGGGCTGCACTGGTGCAGGACCCGAGGCCCCGCGCCGCACGCCGCGCCACTTCTGCAGGTGGTACGCGGGGTTCAGCAGCGACCAGTAGACCTTGCGCAGCAGCGAGTACTCCCGGTCCCGCAGGATCGACACCTGGTCCCGCACCACACCGCGCAGCACCATCCGCGCGACCACGGAGTAGGACGGCACGGCGACGTCGATGCCCACCTCCCGCAACCCCCGCGTCTCGTCGACCATGCGGTCGTCGTACTCGCGCAGGGTCAGGTCGTTGGAGTGCACGACGACGCCGCGGGGCGCGTAGGCCTTCAGGTACCCGGCGGCGATGAGGTCGCGGCCCAGCAGCTGGTCCTCCGCGTACGACACGTCGCGGTAGGGCACCGGGCCGGTGAGCACGTCGCGCAGCGCGGCCGCGTTCACGTCCGAGTGGAACGTGACGGCGTTGCGGACACCCTCCGAGGTGACGAAGTCGTCCTCGTAGAAGAGGGCCGTGCCGAAGTCCGGCCCGAACCCGGCGAACACCGACCGGATCTCGTACTTGAGCAGGGGAAAGCACCACGGCCGCGCCACCTGCTTGCCCATCACGGCGGCCACGCGGCTGTTGAGCTCGAACGGCTTGAGCATCTCGTACAGCCAGCGGTCGTCGGCGGGCACGGCGTCGTGCGTCAGGTAGACGACGACGCGCCCCCTGGCCAGGTGCGCGGCGAGGTTGCGGGTCCGCCCGTGCCCGAACTCGCTGTTCGGGATGGTGTGCAGGCGCACCCTCGGGTGCGCGGCCACGATCTCGAGCGTGCGGTCCGTCGACCCGGAGTCGATGACGAGGACCTCGAACTCGCCGTCGAGGCGTTGTCCCTCGACGGCGGCCAGGATGTGCTCGAGGTAGCGCTCGCCGTTGTACGTGAGGATCGTGACGCTCGCGACCAGCTCGACCTCGGGCGCGTCGTCCGGCGTCGTCGTCATCCGATCTCCCGGATCTCGTCCCAGGTGCGCCGGATGCCCTCGGTGAGCGGCGTCGTCGGGCGCGTGCCGAACTCGCCCGTGAAGCGGCTGGTGTCGAGCGTCACGTGGTCGACGAACGTGCTGGGGGTCGGCGCGTGGCGCACCTCCGGCTCCAGGCCGGTCGCCTCGGCGATGCAGCCCAGCAGCTCGGTGAGCGAGGTCCCGACACCGCTGCCCAGGTTGTACAGGTCGCGGCGGGTGCCCCGTGTCACGGCGTCGGCGACCATCTCGGCCATGTCCTCGACGTACATGTAGTCGCGGACCATCGAGCCGTCGCCGAACACCGTGAGGGGCAGGCCCTCGGCGAGCCGGCGCAGGAAGATCGGGATGACGCCCTGCCGCTTGGCCGGGTTCTGCCGCGGGCCGTAGGGGTTGGAGATCCGGAACACCGTCGACGACAGGCCGCGCTTGCGCCGGAAGTACCGCAGGTACCCCTCGATCGCCTGCTTGCCGATCGCGTAGGGCGACACCGGGACCGTCAGGTCCTCCTCCCGGAACACCGAGAGGTCCTGGTCGCCGTAGATCGCCCCGCCGGTCGAGGCGAACACCACCTGGCCCACGCCGGCGTCCGCGCACGCCTCGAACAGCTGCACGCTCGACATGATGTTGGTGCGGATGTCGAGCGTCGGGTCGTCCTCCGCGCTCGCCGGGTCCGTCGTCGAGAGGAAGTGCAGGACGACGTCGCGGTCGGCGACGGCGGCGCGCACGTCGGCGGCGTTGAGGAAGTCGCCGCTGATCTCTGTGACTCCCGGAGCCGTGTACTGAGGCCTCAGGGCGCCGAACCTGTCGAACGCGGCCACGGCGTGCCCTCGGTGCGCGAGGGCGTCGACGACATGGGACCCGAGGAATCCGTTGCCCCCGATGACGAGCGTGTCAACCACGGGCGACTGCCTCGAGCGCGGCGACGAAGCGCGCCCCCGACGCGTCCCACCCGTCGCCGCCCACGCTCGCCGCGGCAGCCTGGGCATGCTCGGCGAGGTCGGCGCGGGACAGGACCTCATCCATCCGCCGCGCGAGTGCGGCCGGCGTCGGCTCGGAGTACTCGATGAACGGGTTGCCCGTCACCAGCCTGTTGTTCGGCCCCTCGTTCAACACGGGGATGACGCCGGCCGCAAGGAGCTCCAGAGGCAACAGCGACAGGTTCGTCAGCGAGAGGACCAGACCGACTCCGCACCGGTTGTACAGGTCGTTGAGCTGGGTGATCTTCATCGCAGCATGGTCCACGTGGGGGAACTGCAGGTCGTACTCCGACACGTCCCAGCCGGCGAGATGGATTGTCACCTCCGGGCGGAGCTGCACCAGACGCTCGAGCGCCATGACGCCGAGCTCGAAGCCGCGGCGAGCAGTGACCGGCCGCGCGTAGAAGAACACCTCGTCGCGCGGGGCGGGATTCGTCAGGTGGTAGAGGCTCGTGTCGGCCGCGAAGCCGAAGGAGGTCGTCCGCATCCCGTAGTCCCGGGCGAGCATCGTGGCCAGCCAGTCGCCGGCGGTGATGCCGTGAAACCCGAACCGGTAGGTGTTCTCCGCGAGGGTGTGCTCAGAGCCCACCGGGTAGAAGCCGGGTTCGAAGTCCTGCACGAAGTAGGCACGCCGCGCGAGCGACGGATCACGGAAGGCCGGATACGCGGTCTCCCACCCGGTCGCGACGATCACGTCGGCATCTCGGTCCACGGCGCCGGCGTACATCCGGAACGTCGCATCGACGTGCGGATACGACGGCGAAGCGGCAACCATCTGCTGCACGCGACCTGGCTCCACCGCCCGGTCGAACGAGTCGTACAGGTAGATCGTCGCCTGGTGCCCCGCAGCCTCCAGATACGCAATGAAGCGGAAGATGTGCTGGTGCCCCCCGCTGCTCTCCCCGGGGGGATGCATGATCCACGCCGTCCGCAGACGCTCGCTGACGACGGCGCGCGGGCTCTCCTGCCATGGGGCCGCCTGGGTCCAGTCGACGGCCAGGGCGTCGTCCCATCGGACGAGGAGCTCCGGACGTCGGCTACCAGCGGCAGCGTGGCGGTCGAGGCGCTCCACGGCACGGCGCAGGACGGCCGCGAGCAAACCCGCGACGCCGCGGGTGCGCACGATCCGCACCACACGCCTCAGCGCAGTCGGCATCCGGCCCTCCTGTCTAACCGCAACCCCGTCGGGCCACTGGACAGCCTACCGAGCGGAGGCCGCCATCTCTGCCCGCGGCACTCCGTCCGCCCGGGCGCCACTCGCCCGGGCGCCTCGCATGATGTCGTGCCCGGGTGCTCGGCGTCGACATCTAGGCCCTGCGCCCCGCGGTGCACGGCCACCGGTGCGGCACACTTGTGGCTCATGCGGCGCGCCCTTCCGGCACCTCTCAGGTCAGACCCCGGCCCGGCCCTCGCTGAGGACCGGGGACTGCCCACTGCGGAGGCGGTGCCTGTGGAGCGTCCGGGGTGGGCTCGCCCCCTCGATCGCCCCGCGATCCGGCGAGCCGCGGTCGTGGCCGGGATCCTGGTCGCACTTGAGCTCCTGATGTTCTGGGGGTACTTCTCCGGACAGGTGGCACCGGCTCCAGACGACTTCATCGGTGCGTACAACAACGAGCCGTTCGCCTGGTGGCGTGACCTGTCCCGATGGTCGATCCCGGAGTGGGTGCCCTACGTGTGGGGCGGCTATCCGACGTCCGCATCGCTCCAGAGCGGCTCGTGGTACCTGCCGCTCGGTGCTTGGTTCGTCCTTGCGCCGTACACCCTGCAGTCGGCGGCCGTCCTCCAGGCGCTGCACGTAGCATTCGGCGCTCTCGGTGCCTACACGCTGACCCGCCGGTGGAGCCTCCACCACCACGCCAGCCTCTTCGCCCTCGTCGCGTACTTCTTCGCAATGGGCTTCTACTCGAACGCCCTACACCCGGACATCGTCCGCGGCTTCGCCTGGGCTCCGTGGCTCATGTTCGCGCTCTCGCCGGCGTTCCCGTGGCGGCGTTGGTGGGGCATCCCCATCGCTGCCATCATCTTCTGGCAGACCGTCGCAGGGACGTATCCCGGCGTGACGGCGGCTCTCGCGTACGCCAGTCTTGTGTGGGTGGTCGTCTCGCAGCTCGGCGCGAGACACCGCTTCCGCGACTACCTTGGACCACTTCTCGTCGCGGGGACGGTCGGAGCTCTCCTCATCGGCCCCAAGTACCTGCCGGCCCTGCTCCTGCGCGGCGTCGACTCGCCGACCGGCTTCGACGGCTCGGAGTTCACCGGGTCTCTCGTCGGCACGCTCTTCTACCCCTACGACCTGCCATGGCTGCCCAACGACCTCTCGATGAGGAGCTTCTTCCTCGTCGCCCCCTGCATCGCCCTCGTAGCGATCTCGTGGCGGCGCCGGCAGGTCCACCTGCGAGCGGCGGTCGCACTCGCGTTGTGCGCCGTGATGCTCGGCCTGCCGCTCCTGCCCTGGTACGACATCCTGGCGAACCTGCCGGGGCTCTCCCTGAGCCGCTTCCGCATGTCGGACTTCCGGGCACCGTTCGTCGTCGGCGCCGTGCTCGTCGCCAGCCTGGCCCTGTCCGCCGAGCTGACGGACGCGCCGCGGCGTCGACTCCCCAAGCTCCTGGCTAGGCACGAAGCCGCTACATGGGCGACCCTCGGGTCGGTGCCACTCGTAGCGCTGGTTGCCGCCGTCCGGTGGGACTACCCAGTCGAACAGTGGGCGGCGCCTTGGATGATCGTTGCAGCTTCGGCCGCGGTCGTCGGCCGGCTCTGCTGGAGGAGCCCCGATGGCGCCCGTACACGCCCGAAGGACCTGTCCGCGGCGGGCGCCGTTGCCATGGTCGCCCTCGCGGCGGTGTCGGGGGTGACGTGGGCGTACGGGACCACGCCCCCGTGGCGCGCCGATCTGCGGGCTGTGGAACTCACCACGTGGGGTACGACGTCGGACGACCTCGTCGACGACTTCCAGGTCCGCGAAGGCCTCACCCAACGGCCCGCCCGGACGCCCCTGGACGACGCCAAGGGCGTCCCGATGGACGTCGTGTGGAACACCGCCTTCTACACCGGCATCGACGCCGTCGGTGGCTACATCAACCTTCGGGGCGCGCCGTCCTGGGATGCGGAGTACGCAACGGTGCTCGCCGACGAGACGTACTTTGCGTCGCGAGCATTCCTGGCCGCCCCCGGGATCGGCATGGCAGTGCCGGACGCGACGTCACTGCCTCACGCGGAAGATGTGGCTTCCTGTGCCACCGAGGGAGAGTGCGGTCCAGGGCTCTCGGTCCTTCCCGACGGATATCGGCCCGGCCACGTCGACTACGAGATCGACGCCGCCCGCGGGACCCTCGTCCTCTTCAATGAGGCCTTCTATCCGGGCTGGAGCGCGACGCTGTGCCCGTCGGACGGTGGGCCATGCACGAACGCAGAGCCGTCACAGGCATCGTCGGGCCTGGTGCTCGTGGAGATCCCGGCCGGATCGTGGGACGTCTCGCTCGACTACACCACTCCAGGCCTCCGGCTCGCATACGCGGGTTTCGGCGTCGGGCTGGCGGCCATGGTGGCCTCCGCTCTCGTCGTTGGGCGCGGGGCAAACCGCCAACGGGACGTTCGGCGGCTCCGAGTCAAGACGCCACAACGGCTCTTCCGGCGCAGGAGCAGCGCGCCTCCGTCGTGAGGCCCTTCAGCAGCGACAAGGCCGATCGGAGCTGCCCGCGCCTCGAGGGCGGCGTGGCTGTGCACCGCCCGCTGGCCGACGCGCCCGCGGGCGGCATGGAGTGTGCGTCGGAGCGACTCAGCACAACATCAACGACTGGTCGCGTCCTGGCGGACCTTGAGCGCGCAGCAGCTGCTGAGTGCCTGCTGGGTCAGAGGTGCCCGGTTTGAGAGCTCACCGTACGTGTGATCGATCCGGGTGCAGGTGTCAGCGAGAGCATCGTCCTCACGGTGCGCGACTCTCGGGCAGGGTGTTCGGCACGTCGGAGACCGGCTCGGGCGAGGTCCCAACCCTGACACCACTCGGCGGAGGGTTGCGCCGGACGCCGTGCCGGTCAGGCGGGCGCCCGGCGGAGCACCCCGCTCGGGTCGTCGGCCGGGCGCGAGAACACCGTCGTCTGCCAGAGCAGGTTCTCGTAGGGACCGATCCCGAAGTAGTCCTTGCGTCCCCAACCCGCGCGTGCGAGGTCGGTGAAGACCTGCTGGTAGTCCGGCCGCTCCGAGTTGTCGAGCACCAGCCAGCCGCCGGGCTTCACCTTGTCGTACGAGCGTTGGGCGCTGGCGACCCGCGCCCGCCCGTCGACCAGGACGACGTCGAACGATGCGTCGTCGAACCTGTCGATGCTTCGCGTGTAGGCGGTGAAGTGATGGTCGGGGTAGTTCCGGGAGAGGGCGGCCGGTTCCTCACCTGGCACCCGAGGCTCGGGCTGGGCGAGAACGAACTCGATGTTCGACCTATCGGCGAGCTCGTCCTGCACCAGCCGCTGCCACCGGGCGTCGTGCTCGACACTGACCACGTGGGCGGCGCGGTCGGCGAAGAACACGGTCGAGCCACCAGCCCCGAACTCGAACACGTGCATCGAGGCCGTCACCATCGTCTCCAGCCGCCGGAGAGCGTCGTACGTCACCCAAGGGATCCCGTCGTGGAACGGCAGCCCACCCTTCGCCTTCTTGCGCAGCGTCTCGTCGCGTGGCCTCAGGTGCTTCAGCTGGCTCGGACGCAACAGCGCGTAGGCGAGGGCTCTCCGCCGCAGGCTGGCCACCTGCACGGCGGCGGCCCGCTCGTCCACGTTGAAGAGCCGGTCAAGTCGGTTCATCTGGCGTCCTCTGGGGTGGTCGTTACGGTCGTGGCGGGCGCAGCCGCAGGAGCAGGCGTGCCGCTCCGTCCCGAGCCCGCCACGTGCGCGAGCCTCGGATGAGTCGCAGCTGCGATTCCAGATCGACCACACGAGCAGACGTCGCGGCCGCGGCCTGCTCGCAGCGTTCGAGGCGCTCGAGCCCTTCGGCAACCTCCCCACGCAGCCGCGCGTTGTTGGCGCGGCTCTGGTCGAGCTCCGTCGCGCGGGCCGTCCCCTCCAGGAACGACGCACGGAAGTCAGCTTCGATCTGGTGGAACCGGGATACGAGCGACTCGTGTTCCTCGACGACCCGCGAGAGCGTGTCGTGCGTCGCGCTGGCCTCGACGCGCCAACGGGCGGCAGCCTGGGCCTCGTCCGCAGCTCCTCTGACCAACGCCCCCACGAAGGACCGGAACGGTGCCGCCGGAGCCCGGCGCGCCGCGGCGTCCGTCACCAGCGACAGCACCGCGCGGTCGAACTCCTCGTGCCGTTCGGAACCGAGGAGCTCGTCCTGGGCCGTCCGGGCGAGCCGCCGGCCGAGCCCCGGGTCCGCGGCGAGGGAACGGAACGCGGCTGCGAGACCGGCGGCGTCGCCGGGCGGATACGAAAGGCCCGTGGCACCGGGACGGAGGTACTCGACCATGCCACCGGCGTCGGCATACACCACCGGGAGCCCGACAGCGGTCGCCTCGAACGGCACGCGACCGAACGCTTCGGAGCGCGACGTCACCGCGACCGCATCGAATCGCGCGTACATCGCAGCGCGATCCGACTGGGGCGCCACGATCTCGACGCGGTCATCGACGCCGTGATGGCGCGCCAGCTGCTCGAGACGTTCGTACTCGTCAGGTGTTCCGGGGCCGACGAGGACCAGACGCGCGACAACGCCCTCGTCACGAAGGAGGGCGACCGCAGAGACGGCGTCGGCCTGCCCCTTGCCCGGGTTGAGGCTGCCGACGATACCCACCGTCCACGCTTGGCGGGCTGCCTGCCGAGCCGCGTCGCCCTCGCCCTGCTCGCTCACCGGGACCCGAGGCGCCGGGTGCAGGACTGTCACGTCGTCGGCCCCGCCGACCAGGTGGTCACGGACCGCCGCGGAGTTCGCGACCACCCGGTCGGACAGCGCCCGGACCACGTGCCCGAAGGCCTCGCGCCCGCCGGGAAGCGACAAGCCGTAGTCGCGGTCACCGAACTCACGCAGGTACCAGATGTGCGGAAGGCCGAGCGCGGCCGCGGCGAGTGCACCCTGGGGTATGACGCCGGTCTCGGTCAGCACCACGTCCGGCCCGACTCCGGCGATGGCGCCGAGCACCTCAGGGGAGACCCAAGCGCCGGTCGGCCAGCCTTCGCGGGTGTCCTGCCGCTCGGCTGGGAGGTGCATCCACCACGGCAACGGCGGAACCTGCGTGACCGATCCGCCGAGACGCAACAGCTCGGCACGCAGCCCGAGGTCCTCGCCCGGGACGACGGTGTGCACCATGCAGCCCTGGCGCACCAGGCTCTCCACGATCTCGGTGTGACTCCGTTCGGCGCCGGAGAGGCCCCCGGAATGGATGACGGCGGAGATCGTGGTGCACCGTTCGCGCAGCACGCAGTAGAGATTTGCGTACCCGCCAGGATCCATGAGATCGGCCCAGCCGGTCCCGTCGCGCAGCTCTTGCCACGTCCGGCCGTCCTCGTCGACGAGGAACAACCGGAACCCGAAGGCACGAAGACGTTCGACGAGAGCGTCCGCGCTCGATCCGGCCGCCGTGGCGCACTTGGGGTTCAGCTCCACGAGCAGCCGCACGTCGTCGTACCGCGCGAAGGTGCCCTCCAGACCGGACAGCGCGCCGAGCTCGTGACCTTCGACGTCGAGCTTGACCAGAAGGGTGCGGCCCGGAGGCAGGTCGAGGTCACTCCCCTGGATCGCCGCCACGTCGACCGAGCCGAGGGTCGGGGAGTTGGGGTGTCCGCTCAAGCCGTTGTTGTCCGACGCTTCGGTCAGGTGGATGGTCGTGCGCCCTGTCGTGGCGCCGAAGGCCGCCGCGACGACACGGACCGCGCCCTTCCCGGCCGCGTCGACGTTGCGCTGGAGCACCTCGGCGTTCGCGGGTGATGCCTCCACCGCCACGACGGTCGCGCTCGGGCGGGCCGACGCGGCGACGAGCGTGTAGTAGCCGACGTGGGCACCGATGTCGAGCACCACGTCGGCGGCGCCGGCCGCCGTTCGGAACAACGCCGTCGACATCGGTTCGTAGCCACGGGACTCGTACCATGGCCGGTGACGCTCCGGCGCCTCGAGCGTGAAGTCGCAGCCCAGGGGCTGCATACGAACCATCCGCTCCACGCGGGGCTCCCCTTCCTCATGACGACGCCCGGCGTCCGGGGCGCCGCTCCGCCGTCAGCCTAGGCCGCGCCGCCCAAACCGAGCGCGGCCAGCACCGCACCCACATTGGCTGCGGGCGAGTACGCCGCCAGCGCATGCTGGCGCGCCTTCTCCCCCATCGCGACCCCACGCTCGGCGTAGGCGTTCACGATCGACCGGAGGTAGTCGTCCCATTCGTCCACGCGCACGAGGAGACCGTTGACCTCGTGCTCGATGGCCCGCGACATCGTGAACGTGGGCGACGCGAGCGTCGGGATCGCGACGGCCGCCGCATCGAAGTACTTGAGCTCCGACTTGCAGTTCGTGAACCGGTTGTCCTGGAGGGGGGCGATGTTCACCTCGGTCTCGGCGATGAGCCGCTGCAGGTCCATGTAGCTCGTCAGCGGCACGAGGTCGATGCGGTCCTCGAGCCCGGCGAGGGGCGAGTTCTTGAGCTCCAGATACCCGACGACCCGTAGACGGACCGACGCGTCGCTGCGCAGCAGGCGCGCGACCGCGCCTGCCGCGATCGCGAAGTCGCGGTTGTGCGTCGGGGTGCCGCTGAAGTAGCCGAGGTGGACGAAGCCGTCCGAGGTCGGCCCCGCAGCCGCCCGTGCCGCCACGAGCGCGTCGGAGTAGGCGATCTGCTCGGCGCCCATGAAGTTGGGCACGATGCGCACAGGCTTGTCGATCGTCTCCTGAGCGCACTGGGCGAGGTACTCGTTGGTCACGATCAGCTCGTCGGCGAAGTCCATCGTGCGGCGCATCCGCGCGAACGCAGCGAACCACCAGTTCCAGACGCGTTCCGCGGCTTCCGGCTCCCCCTCGTGCTGGTCGAGGGTCTTGACGATCTCTGGGACCATCGCGATGTCGAACACGAAGTCGTCGATGTCGAAGAGCACCCGGGTGCCGAAGCGGCGGGCGACCGCCATCAGCTGCGCGACCTGGTCGCTGTACGGCACCCGGCAGACGACCAGCACGTCCGCCTCCTTCACGATCGGCACGAGGGCGTCCCCGTCGCTCTCCCAGAACCAGCTCGCGCTGACGCCTGGCGCATGGTCGGCGAGCGCCTTCGCCGTGTTGAAGCAGCGGTACCGGAAGGTGCTCGCGTCCGGGCTCCGGTAGTAGTAGGCGACCTTGACCGGTTCGGCGCGGAACATGCGCACCCGGTCCGCGAGAGGCAGGGTCCAGGGGTCGCGGTACACGAGCTCCTGGATCGGGATCTCATACATCGCCGAACCGCCTCACGAGGTGGTCGACGACGACGCCCAGGTTGTCCGACCAGGGGGCGAAGTACGGCGAGTCGGCGGGCTCGAAGGGCTCCGCCGACCGCTCCTGCACGAGCGCCACGCCAGCGGTGATCTGCGCTGCGAGAGCCTCGACAGTCGGCTCTGCGACCAGAACGCGATCCGAGACGCCGCGAAGATCCGGCTTGCCGGGCCACTCGTTGGTGACGACCACGGAGCCGCTGGCGGCGAGGTCGAGCGGCGGATAGCTCGGATGCGGTGAGGCCATCAGCGAGAGCCCGAGGTCGATCCGGCCGAGGAGCTCGTGGTACTCCGACCACCCGAGCGCGTCGTGCAGCACAGGCCTCGACCCGTCACAGAAGCCCAGCTCAGGCACGCCTCGGCCGACGAAGTGGACCCGCCACCGCTCGCGAGGCAGCGCCCCGCTGCCGATCGCCTCGTCGAGCGCCGCCACCCCGAGGTCGAAGAGGTTCCTGGGGTTGTTCGGCCGGGCGTAGAAGAAGAGATGACGCAGGGATCCCGAACCGATGATCCGACCGCGCCGGAAGAAGGCGGCGAAGGACGGTTCGAACGAGATCCCCGTCGACGCGAGGTTGTCGACGCCCGTCGCGATCAGGTGGTCGAGGAGGCCGCGCGTGTTGACGACCACAGTCAGACCGGGGTCGTTCATCGCGCTGGTCGCGCCGAGGGTCTGGGCACCCGTGGGGTAGAAGCAGCGCTCGTCCTCCTGGAGGATGTAGACGACGCGCTCGGCAGGCACTGCACGGCGGACCGACGTCGTCGACCACCACGATGTGGTGAGGAACAGGTCGTCCTCACCCGTGGGCAGGAAGTCTCCAGGTCCCGTCGGCACGAAGGCGAGGTCCGGAGCCGCATCCGGTCGGACGCCGACGGTGCGGAACAGCTCACCCAACCCGGCTGCGTCCGGTGCGGAGTGGCGGGTCACGATGCGCAGCCGCCGGCCGGTCGCATTCGCCCAGAGGACCCCCAGGACGAGCGCCGTTGCTACGCCGCCGAAGAGGCTCTCGGGGCCGATCGAGTCCGTGACCACGTTGAGGCGCGGGACGTCTCGGCCCGGGATCGTCCTGAGCATTCGGAGATCCGGGTAGCGCCGACTGAGGAGGTCTTGCACCGAGTGGGACGGCTCGGCGTCGGACCCTGAGACGCCGGTGAGGTTCGTACCGCGGCCGTTCGGGTGCCGGCCCTCCCCGATGCCGTACCGGAGGTAGTGCACCAGGGGGTTCATCCCCGCGGCCGCGACGTCCGGGTAGCTCTCGAGGTACCACCGCAGGTCGAAGTGCGGGCTGGGGTCGTAACCAAGAGCGGCACCCTCGGTCAGGAAGTGCACGAGCGGGTTGGAGCCCGAACGCGCCACCTCGGGATGCCTCTGCAGATACCACGCGGACGAGAAGCCGACCGGGACGGGGTCGCGGCCTTCGACGCCACCGCTCGTGAGGAAGTGCTCCACAGGGTCGACGCCGCGGGCGGCCACGTCGGCGTTGTGCTCCAGATACCACGCGGGATCGAAGAGCACGCTCGGCCGCCGCTGCTCGGTGCGGCCGTGCATCACGTAGTGGGCGACCGGGTCTGCGCCGGACGCCGCGACATCGGCGTAGGTCTCGAGGTAGTAGGCCGCGTCGAACAACGCCCTGGTCGGCCCGTCGAGGGCAGGCGGGGCCGGGCGGCGCAGCACCTTGCGGGCGGCCGACCGCGCGCGCGCGTCGATGGCGGCGGGAAGACGAACGGGCATGTGGACCTCGTAGTTCCTGGCTCGTGGGCGTGTGGCGTCAGGGAAGGGCTCGCATCAGGCACCACCCCGGCGCCCGCGGAAGAGCGACCTGACGCGACCGTAGCCTCGGCGCAGGACCTCAGCAGGCCCACCAGCCTTGAAGTACGCGCGGGCCAGCACGACGTCGTCACGCAACCGTGGCCGCGCGCGCCGATATGCAGCCGCGCGCACCTCCGGCTCGCCGAGGGTGGTGACCAAGTCGATGGCGCGCTTGGGGTCGCGGCAGAACTCTACGAGGGGGCGCAGCGTGCTGTTCCACGCGAAGCTGGGCGCGTACTGCGCGATCCGGGCGCGAACGGCGGACGCGGCGTCCTCGTCGTAGAGCATCTCCTCCAGGGCCGCCGCGAGCGCATCCACGTCCCGCTCAGGGACGACCCGTCCCAGGCCGTTGTCACGGATCAGATCGCTGAAGGTGTCGCCCTCTGTGGCGACGATGGGCAGCGTGGCCCACAGGTAGTCGAGGATGCGCGTGCGGAACGAGAACTGCGTCTCGATGTGCTGGAAGTGGGTCGAGACGCCCACGTCGGCGTCGAGGAGGTAGTCCCCGCGCTCCACGTACGGCACCCACCCGTGGTTGAAGAACACATGCTTCCCGGTCAGCCCCAGCCGGTCGGAGAGCTCCTTCGCCTCCCACGCGATCCGCATGTCGGGCACACCCGGGTTGGGGTGCTTGAGCCCGAGGAAGTACAGCCGTACGTCCGGGTGTCGGTCCCGCAGGCGGTCGACGGCGTGCAGCAGGGTGAGCGGATCGAACCAGTTGTATACGCCCCCGCCCCACAGGATCACCTTGTCGTCGGGGCCGATTCCGTCGACGACCCCGCGGATGCCCGAGCGCCGACGTACAGGCGGCGTATCGGGGATGCCGAAGGGGACGACGGCGAGGAGCTGGTCAAGCCGCGAGTCCTCGTCGTAGAGGGCAGGGTTGACCCGACCCTGCCCGGCGAGCTGCCCCAGCCAGAAGTCCCGCTGCTTCGGGGAAGCGCACAGCAGGAAGTCGGCCCGGGCAAGCTGCTCGTTGAGCACCCTGGTGGTCTGGCGGACCGCGAGCGCACGCCCGGCAGCGCCGACGTCCTTCGCCTGCTCCAACTGCTCAAGGTGCATCGGGTCATAGACGTCGGCGACGAGGATCGTGCTGCTGTCCTTGAGCCATGGGGCGCCCTCGAGGAGGAAGCCCTGGAAGATGATGACGTCCGCCCAGTCGGTCGCCTCCCGGAGAGTCCGACCGGACACCGAACCGACCTCGAAGCCGTCCCCGGTCACCTGGGCGCCCGCGGTCGATACAAGACGCACGTCCTGCTCAGGAGCGAGCGCCCGGGCGATCTCCCACGCGCGGATGGCGGGGCCGGCCATCCGCTCCGTCAACGGCTCCCCCGTGACGACGAGCACACGCCGGCGCGAGATGAAGTGTCGGTCGATGCCGAACGCCTCGACGATCTCACGGTGCGCGTCGACGTACGTCTTCTCGCCGTACGCCGGCTCGATGGCGTGGCGGAAGAGGGGGAACAACGAACGGTCGGACCGACGGCGCCGTGACTGCACGGCCTGACGCGCTTCGACGAGCCCCGGAAGCTCCTGGGTGAAGTGGTCGATGGCGTAGGCGCCCGTGAGCGACGCCTTCGGCACCATCACGTCCTCCACCTCGTCGCCGCCGGGCGAGCGCTGGAGGTCGAGCACCGTCGTGTCCACGCCGGTGCGGGCAATGCCGCGCCGCACGGCGAGGGCCATCGCGCCGGGGAGGGCGATGGCGAGCGACTGGTCGTCGAGGTTCTTGTACATGGCCATCAGCGCATTGCGCTCCAGGAGGTAGGACTCCCGGTACTGCCCGTACCTCTTCATCGACGCATGGTGCCGGTGGTAGGCGATCGAGCGTGGCTCGTAGCGCACGCGATAGCCGAGCACGTTCAGGCGCCAGCCCAGGTCGACGTCCTCGTAGAACATGAAGAATCGATCGTCGAACCCACCGGCGTCGCGGAACACCGCGCTCGGCATCACCATCGCCGCTCCAGTGGCGAACAGCACGTCCTTGGGAACGTCGAACTCCGGCCCGTCCGGGCGCCCAACCTCCCGCTTGTACCCCATGCCGAACCACGACAGCGAGGCATCCACGTAGTCGACGAGCGCGCCGTCCCAGTCGAGCACCTTGCTCGCGACCGCCCCGATCGACGCGTCGGACCGAAGGGTCTCCACAGCTGCCCGGACCCACATCGGATGCGGCCGCGCATCGTTGTTGAGGAAAGCGATGTACTGACCGCTCGCGTAGGTGACTCCGAGGTTGCAGCCACCGGCGAACCCGAGGTTCGAGCCCGCCTCGACGACGATCGCGCCCGGTACGGCAGTGCGGATGCGGGCGACCGAGCCGTCGCGCGAGTCGTTGTCCACCACGATGAGCTCAACGAGCTCGCGCGGCCAGTCCAGCTCCAGAAGGTGCGTCAGGCACGTGATCGTGTCGTCGGCACCGCGGTAGTTGACGAGGACGACAGACACGACGTCCCGGCGCGCCTCTGGCACACCTAGACCGTCGCCACGCATGTTCATCCCCTGACCGTTCCCCCCGTCCCATGGCGCGCCGGAGCCATACCGGCAATCGCATCCGGACCGACGACCAGCTCGTCACGACCGCATGTCGACTTACTCGGCCCACGAGACGGGCGGCGGACCAACCGCGAGCCTAGCGAGGAAATCAGAGGCAGGTCGAGACGCAGGGCCCGGGTCGACGTTGCGCCCGGGGGTACAGTGGGCGGGCTGCGCTACCCCCGGCTCGCGGCGCAGACTTCGAGCGCATGGAGAACCAGGAGCAGGATGCCGTCCACGTACGACGAGCGGGTCGCGCGCCTGGCCGAGGAACCCATCCGTTATGCGGGCACCGTCCCGGGGGTCCTGCGAGGGACCGCGCGATCCGCGCGGGACGTCTGGGGACGGCGCGAACTCCTGGTCATGCTCGTCCGACGCGAGCTCAAGGCTCGTTACAAGGACAGCATCCTGGGCTTCGTCTGGACCCTCATCCGGCCGCTGACGATGCTGTTGATCTACTACGTAGCGCTGGGCAAGTTCCTGGGGGCGGAGCGCGGCATCCCCGACTTCGCGATCTTCATCTACACCGGGCTGACGGCATGGGGCCTCTTCTCCGAGGCGGTCACGTCGGGGACGGCATCGATCGTCAACAACACCGGCCTCATCAAGAAGGTGTATCTGCCGCGGGAGATCTTCCCGCTGGCGACCTTGGGCTCGGCGATGTTCAACTTCGTCATCCAGCTCGTCATCCTGCTCCTCGCGACGGTCATCGCCGGATCCGTCCCGACAGGCAGCCGATGGGCCTACCTGCCCCTCTCCCTGGCCGTCGTCGTCGTCACGGTTCTCGGCTGGTCGCTGCTGCTCTCCGCGCTCAACGTGTATCTGCGCGACATCCAGTACCTCGTCGAGATCGGCTTGATGATCGCCTTCTGGGCGTCACCGATCGTCTACTCCTGGGGGCTCGTGGCAGACAAGGTCGACAGCGCGTTCCTCCGGGAGGTGTACCTGACGAACCCGATCACGGTCGCCGTCATCGGCTTCCAGCAGACGTTCTGGGTGGCGGCCGACGGCGGCCCGATCCCGCCTGACGCGACCCCCGAGCAGGTGACCTTGCTGACGCCGCAGCCGGTCCCCCCGAACCTTGAGCTTCGGCTCTGGATCTGGCTCGGCGTCGGGCTCGTCTTCGCGTTCATCGCCCAGCGAATCTTCGCTCGGCTCCAGGGCAACTTCGCGCAGGAGCTGTGATGGGCACGAACGTCATCGAGGTCCGCGACGTCTCCAAGCGGTTCGTCATCCGCAAGGAGAAGTCGCTCAAGGAACGTGTCGTCAACTTCGGCCGCTCTAACCTGCACAAGGAAGACTTCTGGGCGCTACGCGACGTCTCGCTGGACGTCGCAGCCGGGACGACCGTCGGACTGGTGGGGCCCAACGGCTCGGGCAAGAGCACGCTGCTCAAGACGATCGGTGGCATCCTCCAGCCGACTACCGGGACGGTCGGACTCCGCGGGCGGCTCGCCGCGCTGCTGGAGCTCGGCGCGGGGTTCCACCAGGACCTCACGGGGCGCGAGAACGTCTATCTCAACGCCTCGATCCTCGGCCTCTCCCGCCAGCAGACCGACGGCTACTTCGAGGGCATCGTCGACTTCTCCGGTATCGAGCCGTTCATCGACACCCAGGTGAAGTTCTACTCGTCCGGCATGTACGTGCGGCTCGCCTTCGCCGTCGCGGTGCACGTGGACCCCGACGTGCTGCTCGTCGACGAAGTGCTCGCCGTCGGCGACGAGCCGTTCCAGCGCAAGTGCATGGACCGGATCCGCGCCTTCCAGCGCGACGGGCGCACCATCGTGCTCGTCACCCACTCCCTGGACCAGGTGGCGCAGCTCTGCGACCGAGCCGTGGTGCTCGACAAGGGGCGGGTGGCGGCCGACGGCGCACCCGGCGAGGCGCTCCGGGTCCTTCGCTCGGAGTTCGAGCAGACCCGCCAAGAGGACCAAGCCCGTAGTGAGGAGCATGCCGCCGCTGCGGCGGCGGAGGCGGTGACTCTCAGGCGCCCCGTGGCCGAGGTGGTCGGGGTCGATCTGCTTCAGGACGACCGCCCGGTGAGCGACGTCGCGGTCGGGTCGGCCTTGACGGTGCGACTGCGCGTCTCGGCGCGCGGGGAGGTCGATGCCCCTGTCGTCGGCTTCTCCGTGCAGTCGAACACCGGTCAGGTCATCGTCGCGACGAACACCACGTTGCTCGGGCACCGGCTGCCGGTTCTGGAGGGGCAGGCCAGCTACGACTTCGCCATCCCAGCCCTCACGCTCGGCCAAGGTACCTACACCGTCACGGGAAGTGTGGCGGGCGCAGACGGTGTGGAGCTCGACCGGCTCGTCGACGGAGCATCCCTAGCAGTCGTCGGCGACGGGCGCGAGACGGGGTTCGTGCACCTCGACGCCGCTCTGGTGCTCGACGACGCCGGCGTCGGCTCCGTCGCAGACGGCTAGGCTCTCCCTGCGCCGGGGGACGGCCATGGCCCGGCGACTCACGACGACGGAAGGACCCCCCGTGCGACTGCTGGTCACCGGCGGTGCCGGTTTCATCGGCGCCAACTTCGTCCACCAGACGGTGCGCGAGCGTCCTGAGGTGGCGGTCACCGTACTGGACGCCCTGACCTACGCGGGCGACCGGGCGTCCCTGGCACCCGTCGCGGACCGCATCACCTTCGTCGAGGGCGACGTGGCGGACGCCGGCCTGGTCGACGGCCTGGTGGCCGACGCCGACGCCGTGGTGCACTTCGCGGCCGAGTCGCACAACGACAACTCGCTGTCGGAGCCGTGGCCGTTCGTCCAGACCAACGTCGTGGGCACCTACACGCTGCTCGAAGCGGTCCGCCGGCACGGCACCCGTTACCACCACATCTCGACCGACGAGGTGTACGGCGACCTGGAGCTGGACGACCCGGCGAAGTTCACGCCCGAGACGCCCTACAACCCCTCCAGCCCCTACTCGTCCACCAAGGCGGCGAGCGACCTGCTGGTCCGCGCGTGGGTGCGGTCCTTCGGGGTCCAGGCCACCATCTCGAACTGCTCGAACAACTACGGGCCGTACCAGCACATCGAGAAGTTCATCCCGCGGCAGATCACCAACGTCGTCGACGGCATCCGGCCCAAGCTGTACGGGCGGGGCGAGAACGTGCGCGACTGGATCCACGTCGACGACCACAACGCCGCCGTCTGGGCGATCCTCGAGAAGGGCCGCATCGGCGAGACGTACCTCATCGGCGCCGACGGCGAGCAGAACAACAAGGACGTCGTCGAGCTCATCCTGGAGCTCATGGGTCAGCCGCGGGACGCGTACGACCTGGTGAGCGACCGGCCGGGCCACGACATGCGCTACGCCATCGACTCCACCAAGCTGCGCGACGAGCTCGGCTGGACGCCGCGGTACCACGGCTTCCGGGAGGGCCTGGCGGCCACCATCGAGTGGTACGTCGCCAATGAGGCGTGGTGGCGGCCCCGCAAGGCGGCGACCGAGGCGAAGTACGCGCAGCTCGGTCGCTAGACCTCGGCGCCGGGCTCCGCGCCGGGCTCACCGATGAGGACCGCCCACAGCAGGTCGGGCCGGACGGCGCTCCGGTGCAGTCGCTGCAGACGCCGCAACAGCCACGAGTCGCGCAGGAGCGTGCCCGCGCGGACTCCCGCGACCAGGTCGGCCGGGGACGGCTCCCGGGAGTGGAACACGCGCTCGAGCTCGCCTGCGAGCAGCCGCTCGTAGTCGGCACGCCAGTGCCAGGCCACCTCAGGACCCACGTGCGGGCTCGCGGCGAGCGCCGTCCCGGCGTTCTCGATCTTGCGCTGGAAGACTGGCCACGAGCGCAGAGGCACGTGGTAGATGTCCAGCGACTCCCCAGGCAGCGTCCCGCCGCGCAGCCCCTCGACGGCGTGGTTGCCATGAGCGACGTCGACCGCCGACGACGCGCGGTGGCACAACTTCGGCGTGAGGGGGGTCCCACGCTCGGACACGGTGGCGAGGTTGCGCCAGCGCAGACGGCGGGGCCACGGCCCCCACGTGCCCCGGACCCCGACCAGGTCCGTGCGATGGGCGACAACGGCGTCGTACTCGTCGGGCACCGCCGTGAGGAAGTCCTTGAGGCTCCGGTCGCGGTCCTGGGGCACCCAGAACTCGTCGGCGTCGAGGTTGATCACCCAGTCGGCGCCGTGTACCTCGGCCGCCTTGCGGGCCATCCGCGTCACCCAGGCGCCCTGGTTGAACGACACGTCGGGCTCGTGGATCAGGTCGACGACACCCGCGGCCGCGTACCCCTCGAGCACCTCGGCGGTGCCGTCGACGGACGACAGGTCGGTCGCGACGACGAGGTCGACGCCCTGGGACAGGTGGTGCTCGACCGTGGCGGCGACGACGTCGACCTCGTCCCGCACGAGCAGCGTCGCGACCAGCTTCACCGGGTGCTCCTTCCGGTCGTCCCCACGGGCGTGCCGCGGACCAGGTCTCGCGCCATGGCGAGCGCCTGAGTGCCGTCGGTCGCCCGGTGCACGCCGGGAACGTCCGCCGTCCACGCCTCCACGATCCCCGACACCTTGCCGTAGGAGTTGTCCAGGACGACGTTCGGTATGCCCAGCATCGTGGCGAGCACGTGGCCGTGCAGGGTGTTGGTGACGACGACCTGACCCGCGCAGAGCAGGTCGACGCCCCGGCGCACCCAGCGCCAGGCCAGGGGCACGTACGTCCGTTCGGCGACGGCGTGCAGCGCGCCCGCCCCGCGCGTGCCGGACTTCCACCGGTGCTGCACGGCCCGGTTGACGCGGAGGGCGAGGCGCCCGACGGCGTCGAACTCCGCCTCCGCCTCCGGCACGCCGACGAGCCAGTTCACGCGGCGCACGTCCTCGCCGTCGGGCTCCCCGTGGTCGACGTACTCGGGGTCACCGGGCAGGCGGGCCAGCCACAGGATCGGCACCTCGGGCTCCCGGGTGCGAGCCAGCCGGCCCAGGCCGAGGGCGTGGTCCGGGGAGAGCACGGGCTGGACGCCCAGGCGGTCCCGGGCGATGGCGGCCGCGCGGTGGTCCCGCACCATCATGGTGAACGCCGGGTGTGCTGCGAGCAGGCCGGCCATGGCGGCCTCCTTGGCGGGGTCGGCGAAGTGGATGCTCTGGGGCAGCTGGACCACGGGGTTGTCGGGCAGCGAACGGAGCACCTGCACCCGCGTGCCCTGCTGACCCGCATACAGGTCCCCGAAGTTGCCGCCGCCGTTGAGCAGCACCGGCGCGTCGCCCACCGCGGCGCGCAGCGAGCCCGCGTCGAAGTCCCACCAGGCGCTGGCGTACCCGATCCGCACACCGAGGTCGGCGAGCAGCCGCCGCGACCCCAGCCAGATCGCGGGGTCGCCGGGGTTGCCGTGGTTGGGGAAGTTGACGAGGGCGACCTCGCGGCGCTCCCCCAGGAGCGGGCGCAGCACCTCGCCCAGCGTCCAGCGCGCGGTCGCGCGCAGGTCGTCGATCCCCACCACGTCGCCTGCTCCTCCCGCCGGCCCGCCGCCGGACCGCTGGCGCGAGTCTACGGGGGACGGGGCGAGGGCCGTTTCGTGACGTTCGGGTGAAATGGGTCGGTGCGAACCGGATCGACTGGCCGCCACGCCGAGGCACGGCATTGTGACGGCCGAGACTGGGAGAGACGATGTGCCCGGCGAGGGGCGCCGCCCGGCACCGCCGCCGCAAGGGGGATCATGCTGCTGCGCCGCCTGGCCGTCGTCACCGCTCTCGCGCTCGCCGTGCCACTCGCCGTGACCCCGCCCGGGACGACGTCCGCGCAGGCAGCCCCTCCCCCGCCCGACCCCATCACGCACGTGGACCTGCTCGGCGGCGCCACGACCGGGCTGACCGCCCAGCGGGCCGCGACGGTCCTCGAGCGCGAGCTGCCGACCGATGACGCCGTCATCGTGGGTCTTGCCTGGACCCCGGCCGGCGACGCGTCGCCGACCGCCACCATCCGGTTCCGCACCGCGGACGGCTGGGGCGAGTGGCAGGAGGTCGAGATGATGGACCTCGGCGAGGGCCAGGTCACGAGCGACGGCATGATCGCCATGGGCGCTGACCGGCTCGAGGTGCGGCTGACGGGCCTGGACGAGGCACCCGTCACCGCGGCGGAGGTCATGCTCGTGGACCCGCCGGAGGCGGCACCCGCCACCGCGCCGCAGGAGGCCACCCTCTCCGGGACGACCGCCGGGCTCCAGGCCACGGTGGCGCGCCCCGCGATGTTCAGCCGAGCCCAGTGGGGCGCCAGCGAGGTCCTCCCCTATGCCGACTGCGAGCCGAACTACGCCGTGCGGCTCCAGCGGTTCGTGGTCCACCACACGGCCGGCACGAACTCCTACAACGCCGGCGACTCGCCGCGGATCATCCGGGGGATCCAGGCCTACCACGTCGGGGGCCGCGGCTGGTGCGACGTCGGCTACAACTTCCTCGTCGACAAGTTCGGCCAGGTGTTCGAGGGCCGGCGTGGCGGGACCGACAAGCTCGTCGTGGGCGTGCACGCCTCCGGCCAGAACTCCGGCGGCGTCGGGGTCTCCGTGCTGGGGAACTACGTGGCCGTCGACCCGCCCGCCGCGGCGATCGACGCGATCATCCGGGTCATCGGCTGGAAGTCGTACCTGCACGGCGTGGACCCGACCGCCATGTCGAACAAGGGCGGCGTGAACCTGCCCATGGTGATCGGCCACCAGCAGGTCGCACAGACGTCGTGCCCGGGCTCGTTCCTGAACGTCCTCGGGATGATCGCGTCCCAGGCGCGCTCCATGGCGGTCTCGGGGGTGCCCCAGCTGGGCGCCGCGACAGGCGGGACGGGCGCGCTGTTCCGCGACGGTGCGCGCATCGCCGTCGGCGTCCCGGTGCCGGCCCGGCTGCAGTACACGATCCGGTCCGGTGACACCGTCGTCGCCCACCTCACCCGGGACAGCCTGCTGAACGGGACGCTCACCCAGCCCTGGAACGGCTCCGTCCCCGGCACGGACGCCTATCTGCCCACCGGAACCTACGCCGTCCAGATCCAGGGCGCCTCAACCCTCGGGCGACCCTTGGCTGCGTCCACGTCCGTCACCCTGCAGTACCCAACCGGCTTCACCGGCGTGCCGCGTGACGACGTCCTGGACCTGCCCGCCACGTCCGGCGGCGACAGCCACACCGTCCCGGTGGGTTCCGCCCTGGGTGTGAGCTCGCCCGACATCGCCCACCTCGTGCTGCGCGTCTGCGGCTCGGCGGGCCAGGTCACGGTGACGCCCGACGGCCGGACGCACGGGGCCGCAGTGGACCCGGCCGCCGTCCCGGGCGGGTGTGCGCTGCTGCTCGTCCCCGCGAGCCCCACGGGAACGTTGCGCGTCGACCGCGCGGCGGGTGCCGGCGCCACGACGGTCGACGGCGTCGGCTGGCTGAGCAGCGCCACCCCGGCGATGGCGTTCCGGGACGTGCCGGACGGGATGACGTTCGCCGAGGACATCCAGTGGATCTACGCCGCGGGCATCACCACCGGCCACACCGACGGCACGTACCGGCCCGACGCGCCGGTCACGCGTGAGGCGATGGCGGCGTTCATCTACCGCGCCGCAGGTTCGCCGGCGTTCGCGCCCCCGGCGGAGCCGACCTTCGAGGACGTCGATCCCGGACACCCGTTCTACCTCGCGATCGAGTGGCTCGCGGCGAGGCGCATCGCCACAGGCACGCGCGACTCGGACGGCGACTACGAGTTCCGCCCGAGCGAGTGGATCTCCCGGGAGGCGATGGCGGCCTTCTTGTTCCGGCTGTCCGGGGACCCCGTCCCTGCGGCGCCGGCCGGCGAGCGACCGTTCATCGACGTCCCGGACGGCTACGTCTTCGAGAACGCGATCCGGTGGATGGGTCAGTCGGGGATCACGACCGGCTTCCCGGACGGGACCTTCCGCTCGAACGGCGTCGTGCGTCGCGACGCGATGGCCGCCTTCCTGCACCGCGCGTCGGGGCAGGTCTAGGCCGAAGCGATCTCCACGACACCTCCACGTCTTCGTCGCGACCGTCCCGCCACGCGCGCCACCTGGGCTTCTATGCTCGTGGTCTGTGAACCCACGGCACTCGGCCCCGCTCCTGCGCGCCGTCCGGCATGCCCGGCGGCTGCGTGGTCACTCCGTGCTGCGCGGCATGGCGCTGGGGCTCGTCGCCGTGCTCTCCTTCGGTGCGACCGGGTTCGCGACCGCGTACGTCCGGCTCGACAACAACATCGAGACCAAGGACGTGGAGCACCTCTACGGTGAGCGCCCCCAGGCACCGGAGCCGGTCGAGCCGGTCGACCCGGAGGACCCGAACAAGGGCCGGCCGCTCACGATCCTCCTGATGGGCTCGGACCGCCGCGACGGCGAGAACGCCGCGATCGGTGGCGAGGTCGAGGGCATGCGCTCCGACACGACGATCGTCGCCCACATCTCGGCGGACCGGAGCCGGATGGAGCTCATCTCCATCCCTCGTGACTCCCGCGTGGACATCCCGGCATGCAACTACAACGACGGGACCAGCTCGCGCCCACAGTCGGCCCGCTTCAACGCCGCGTTCTCGATCGGCGCCGTGCACGACGACGTCGGCGAGGCCGCGGCGTGCACGTTCACCACCGTCGAGGCCCTCACAGGGGTCCGTCTGGACGGCTGGGCGGTCGTGGACTTCGCAGGCTTCCAGGACATGGTGGACGCACTCGGCGGCGTCGACATGTGCATCCCGCAGGAGCTCTACTCCGAGAAGGCGCAGCTCCACCTGCAGCCCGGGAACCACACCCTCAACGGCGCGCAGGCGCTCGCCCTCGCCCGCGCCCGGACCGGGCTGAACCTCGGGAACGGCTCGGACCTCAACCGACTTGGCCGCCAGCAGGAGCTGCTCGGCGCGATCGCGCAGGCCGTGCTCTCCAAGAACCTGCTCACGGACGGACCGGCGCTGTACCTCTTCCTCAACGCGGCGACGCAGTCTCTGACCACGAGCCCGGAGATCGGCAGCATCCCGTCGCTCACCGGCCTCGCCTTCAGCCTCAAGGACATCCCGAAGGCGAACATCGTCTTCATGACGATCCCGAACGCGACGAACCCGGAGGACCGCAACGAGGTGGTCTGGACGGCCGACGCCGCCACCGTGTGGGCGAACATCGCCGCGGACGTGCCGGTCGTGCCGCCGGCAGTGCCGACGCCGACCGCCACCCCGACCCCTGGCGCCACCGCGACCCCGGGAGCTCCCGTCACTCCCGTGGAGCCGACCGAGGCGCCCACGCCGGGGGTGGACCCGATCACCGCCGACGACGTCGCGACGGTCTGCGGCTGACGATGGCCGGCGACCCCCGGAAGCCCGACGACTCGCCCCCGGTCCCACCGAGCCGTGCCCGCGATGGCGGGTCGGCCAGGCCGGTGCGCCGGACGACGCGCCCGGCGGCGGACGCCCCCCGGGAAGGCGGAGTCCCGCCGTCGTTCACGCCCGAGGCCTCGCGCCCGCGGCCGGACGGCTCCGGGGCCGCGCCGGTGGTCGTGGGACGTGGCGGAGGGGGTGAGGCGCCGCGCAGCCGCCCTGCGATGCCTCGCCCGCCGGTGCAGCCTCCCGTCCAGCCGCCGGCCGGCAGGCGGTCGGCCGGCCAGCCGGCGGCCCAGCAGGTCCGTCCGGCGCCGCGACCGGGCTCCGCGCAGCGCGTGACGCGCCCGACGGCGGGAGGCGCGGCGTCGTCGACCCGGCCACCCGGTGCTCCCGGTCGCCCCGGGCAGCCGGGCCAGCCGAGTGGTCAGCCCGTTGCCCCCCGCCGACGCCGCCGGACCGGCCGCCGGGTGGCGCTCGCCCTCGGCCTGCTCCTGGCACTGGCCATCGCGTGGCCGCTCGGGCTGCTCCTGTGGGCGAACGGCCAGATCACCCACGTGGCGGCACTGCCCGGCACGCCCGACACGACGCCGGGCACCACGTACCTGCTCGCGGGCTCGGACGTCCGCGGCGACGAGAGCGGCATCCCGGACGACGGCACCATGGGCGCCCGCACCGACACGATCATGGTGCTGCACGTGCCCGAGAGCGGACCGTCGGCGCTCATCAGCCTGCCCCGCGACACCTACGCGGAGATCCCCGGGTACGGCGCCAACAAGCTCAACGCCGCGTACGCGTGGGGCGGCCCCCTCCTCCTGGTGCAGACGGTCGAGGGCCTGACCGGCCTGCACATCGACCACTACGCCGAGATCGGGCTGGGGGGCGTCGCGCGCATCGTCGACGCAGTCGGCGGCGTCGAGCTCTGCATGGACCCGGCGGTCAACAAGGTCAACTTCCCGGTGAACGACCCCGACTCCGGCATGGTCTGGGACGCCCCCGGCTGCCGGACCGTCGGTGGGGCCGAGTCGCTGTCGTTCGCCCGGATGCGCAAGGCCGACCTCGAGTACGACATCGGCCGGGCCAAGCGGCAGCAGCAGCTGATCGCCTCCGTCGCCAGCACCGTGTCGGACCCGTCGATCATCGCGCGACCCGGCGACCAGGTGGACCTGATCCGCGCCGGCCTCGGGGCGATCACGGTGAGCGACGGGACGAACATCCTCGACATGGGCCAGCTGGCCCTGGCGTTCCGCAACGCGACCGGACCCGAGGGCATCCGCGGCACCCCACCGATCGCCGACATCAACTACCAGCCGGGCGGCGTCGGCTCCACCGTGCTTCTCGACCCGAACACGACACCGCAGTTCTGGGTCGACATCCGCGACGGGAACCTCCCGCCGGGCCCGGTGGGCGGCGTCCCACAGCTCTGACGCCGCCCGACGTCTGCGGGCGACGCAGTCAGCCGCGCGCCGCCGCCCGGGCGGCCGTCACGGCCGAGCTGGCGATGCCCGCGACGTCGTGGGTCGCGCGCCAGCCGAGGACCGTGTGCGCGAGGCCGGGATCGGCGACGACCCGCGCCGGGTCGCCCGCGCGGCGCGGCCCGATCGTCACCGGGCCGGCCCCGGCAGCCGCGGCGAGCTGGGCGACCATCTCCAGCACGGAGGTGCCGACGCCCGTGCCGATGTTCAGCACGTCCGGGCCGCCGCCGGCGCGGTCGAGGTGGTCCAGCGCCGCGAGGTGCGCGGCCGCGAGGTCGGTCACGTGCACGTAGTCCCGCACGCAGCTGCCGTCCGGCGTCGGGTAGTCCGTGCCGTTCACGACGACCGGCTCCCCGCGGCGCCAGCGGTCGAGCACGATCGTCACGAGGTTGAGCACGGCCGGGTCGCCCAGCTCCGGCGCGGCGGCGCCGGCGACGTTGAAGTACCGCAGGCTCACCTGGCGCAGCCCCCACGCCCGGGCGGCGTCCCTGAACAGCCACTCCCCGGCGAGCTTCGTGCGGCCGTAGGGGTTCACCGGCTGCGGCAGGGCGGCCTCGGTGACGGTCTCCTGCGCGACGTCGCCGTACACCGCGGCCGACGAGGAGAAGACGGCGCGCGGCACCCCGGCCGCCTCGGCGGCACGCAGGACGGCGACCGTCCCGCCGATGTTCTGCTCGGCGTACCAGAGGGGGCGGGCGACGGACTCCCCCACCTGCTTGCGCGCCGCCAGGTGGACGAGGGCGTCGGCCCCGGCCATCGCCTCGGCGAGCAGCCGCGTGGCGCCCGGGTCGGCGACGTCGGCCCGCACCAGCTCTGCTCCCGAAACCCGAGCCGGGTCGCCGGTCGAGAGGTCGTCGACGACGACCACCGCGTCGCCGCGGCCGAGGAGCAGGCGCACCACGTGCGCGCCGATGTACCCGGCCCCGCCGGTGACGACCACCCTCATGGTCACCGACCCTAACGGCTGGCGGGAGACCTCCGGATGGCGCGGGCCCGCGTCGTCGCCCCCTCGAGGAGCCGCTGCAGCAGGCGTCGGGCGGGCGGGTTGGCCCGCTGCTCGACGGCGTGCACCCCGACGGAGAGCACGAGCGCGAACGCGATGGCGGCCACGAGGGTCACCGGGGTGGGCATGGCGTGCTGGACCTGGTCGATGAACCACCAGCCCCACAGCAGGTGCACGAGGTACAGCGGGTAGGTGAGCCCACCGGCCTTCGCGAGCCACGGCACGTCGATGCGGCGCAACGGCGTGACGGCCGCGGCGGCGACGAGCCCGAAGCAGGCCAGCAGCGCCACGGCCAGCACTCCGCGGTGGGGCACGAAGGTCGTGGCGGCCTCCAGCTCACCCAGCTTGACGTCGAGGTTCGTCAGCACCCCGAGCGCGGTGTTCCCCCCGACGAGCGCCCACAGCAGGCGGTCGTGCCCGTCGCGGTGGATGAGGAAGAGCAGCATCCCGCCCGCGAAGAAGGGCGCGTACCGGGAGATGAGCAGGTCCTCGGCGAGCCCCCACCCCGCGGCGTCGACGGCGACGGCGGCGAGCGGCCACGCCGTGGCGAACGCGATGACGCGGCGTCGGGTGATGCCCACCGCCGCGAGCAGGGCGATGAGGAGGTAGAACCGCAGCTCGGCCCAGAGGGTCCAGTAGACGCCGTCGACGTGCCGCACCCCGAGGGGCTCCTGGAGGAGCGTGACGTTCACGGCGACCTCGCCCGGGGTGACCGCCTTGCCCTCGGGCCACACCACGAGCAGCAGGACGCTCGTGAGGGCGAGGGACATCCAGTAGGCCGGGTACACCCGCGCGACGCGGGACGACACGATCTGCGGGATCGACCTGCCCCACGCCGTCCAGAGCACCACGAAGCCGGAGACGACGAAGAACAGCTCCGGGCCCACGGAGAAGTACAGGGCGCCGGCACCGAGGGTCGGGAAGCGGTCCGCGGGGTCCTCCCCCCAGACCGTGCTCCAGAGCGCCGTGTAGTGGTAGACGACGACGCCGAAGGCGGCCAGGAACCGGAGGCCGTCGATCGCGTGCAACCGCTCGGGCGCGGACGCCCGGACCGGCGCCTCGCGCTGGGCAGGGACGTGGTCGAGGCGGCCGGTCTCGGTCGTCGTTACCATTCTGTGACCATAAGTGGCGGAGCGGCTCACCGCCCGTCGAGGTCACCTCGCCGGCCGTCGCGGGGACGAACCGGCTACGCCGTCGACCTCAGGCGGTGAAGCCCGTCCGCTGCTCCCCGGCGACCTTGGCCCGCAGGCGCTCGCCCTTGGCCGCCGCCTGGTCACGCAGGCGGCCCGCGAACTCCACGAGCTCTGCGCGCAGCCGCACGCCACGCTCGTCGTCGCCCGCCGCGAGCATGCGCACCGCGAGCAGGCCTGCGTTCCGCGCGCCACCGACGGCGACCGTCGCCACGGGGATCCCCGCCGGCATCTGGGCGATGGACAGCAGCGAGTCCAGGCCGTCGAGCTGCGCCAACGGCACGGGGACGCCGATCACCGGCAGCGGCGTCAGCGCGGCGAGCATGCCCGGCAGAGCAGCGGCGCCGCCGGCCCCGGCGATGATGACGCGCACCCCGCGGTCCGCGGCGGACCGCCCGTACGCGATCGTCTCGTCCGGCATCCGGTGCGCCGAGATCACGTTCACCTCGTGCGGCACGGCGAACTCGGCGAGCGCCTCGGCGGCCGCCGACATCACCGCCCAGTCGGAGTCCGACCCCATCACCACGCCGACCAACGGCTGCTCAGCCATCGCAGACCTCCCTCTCTTTGACCCGCATTCTGCCGGGGTACCGGACCTCCTGCCCTGCGCGCCCTCCATCCGGACACCGCCGCACACCGGCGGCCCGGGACCAGGGGCCGCGGCGCGCCCGCCGCGCCGCGTCTACGCTTGGGACCCATGCGGAACCGGCTCCCGGAGCTGCTGCGCTTCGGCTCGGTCGGCGGCGTGGCGTTCATCGTCGACCTCGGGCTGTTCAACCTCCTGTGCTTCGGTCTCGAGACGTCGCTCAACGGCCGCCCGCTCGTCGCACGCGCCGTCTCCGTCGGCGCCGCGACCGTGGTCTCGTGGCTGGGCAACCGCTACTGGACTTTCGCGCACCGCCGGACGTCCGACCGCACCCGCGAGTTCGTCACCTTCGCCCTGATGAACGCCGTCGGCATGGGCATCTCCCTCGGCACGCTCGCCACGTCCCACTACCTGCTGGGCTTCACGACGGCGCTCGCGGACAACGTGGCGAACGTCGTCGGCATCGGGCTCGGCACCGCGTTCCGCTACGTCGCCTACCGGGCCGTCGTCTTCACCGCCTCAGTGCCGGGTGCGCCGTCGGCGCCTGCCCCGTGGCGCGCCTGGGTCGATGCTCGAGCCGCGCGGCAGGACGACGTCCGGGTCCAGGGAGCGTGGCACGCCCGCGAGGAAGACGGCGAAGACCGGCGGGCGGCGCTGCGCGAGCTCGAGCCGTCCGCCGTCGGCGGCGACGAGGTCACGCGCGAGGGCCAGTCCGAGGCCCGTCCCACCCCCTGAGGTCACCTCGCGCTCGAAGATCCGCGGCGCGATGTCGTCCGGCACACCCGGGCCCTCGTCCGCCACCTCGATCACGACCGCCCCGCCCGGACCCGACGGCCGCGAGCGCACCGTCGTCGTGCCGCCCCCGTGCTTGAGCGAGTTCTCGATGAGGGTCGCGAGGACCTGCGCCAGGGCGCCCGGCGTCGCCAGGACTGCCACGTCGTCGGGCACCTCGACCTGCAGTGCCCGGCCGGCCGCCCGGAACGTCGGCTGCCACTCCTCCCGCTGCTGCTGCAGCACGTCCGCGAGGTGCACGGCCTCGGTGGTCCCGCCCGACGCCCGACGGGACCGGGTGAGGAGGTCGTCGACGACGGCGACCAGGCGCTCCACCTGCTCGAGCGCGATCCGTGCCTCGTCACGCACGTCGTCGCGCTCGGTCGCCGCGCTGATCTCCTCCAGGCGCATCGACAGTGCGGTGAGCGGCGTGCGCAGCTGGTGCGACGCGTCGGCGGCGAACTGACGCTCCGCGGCGAGCCGGCCCGCCAGGCGGTCCGAGCTGCGGGCCAGCTCGGCGGCGACGAGGTCGATCTCCTCGACGCCGGACGGCTCGAGGCGGGGGCGCACCTGCCCGGAACCCAGCTGCTCGGCGCTGGCGGCCAGGTACACCAGCGGCGCCGCGAGCCGCTGCGCCTGCCAGAGGGCCATCGCGATGCCCGCCGCGAACGCGACGAACGACGCGGCGACGACGAGGGCCACCGCCCTGGCGGTCTCCCAGAAGACGTCCCAGTAGGACACGGACAGGAGCACCACCGCGTTGGACTCGGTGCGGACCACCTCCGAGTAGGCCTGGCCCTCGACCGGGTCCCCGGCGCGGATGCGGGTGCCGTCCGGCGCCACCACCGACACGGAGGCGGCCACGGTGTCGCCACCGCCGACGTACGGGGCCAGCATGTCCGACGTCAGCGGGCGCTCGACGGTCAGCCGCGCCTCGACCTGCCTGCCGAGAGCCTCGGCGCGATCGGCCAGCTGGCGCAGCTCGGTGTCCCGCACCAGGCGCGCGCCGTAGAAGGCGAGCGGGATGCCCAGCAGGACGACGGCGACCGTGACGGCCGCGATCGTCGCCTGCAGGACGCGACGGCGCACGTCAGCTCGGGTCGGTCTCGAACCGGAAGCCCATCCCGCGCACCGTGGCGATGTACCGGGGGTCGTTGGCGTCGTCGCCGAGCTTGCGACGCAGCCACGACACGTGCATGTCGAGCGTCTTGGTCGACCCCGTGGGGTCGGTGTCCCAGACCTCGCGCATCAGGGTCTCGCGTGACACCACCGCTCCCGCCTCGCGGACGAGCACCCGGAGCAGGTCGAACTCCTTGGCGGTCAGGTGCAGCTCGTGGTCCCCCTGGAACGCGCGGTGCGCGGCGAGGTCCATGCGCACGTCCTTGGCCGACAGCTCCTCGCCCTCCATGCCGTCGTTCTGGGTCCGGCGCAGCAGGGCGCGGACGCGCGCGAGGAGCTCGGCCAGGCGGAAGGGCTTGGTCACGTAGTCGTCCGCCCCCGCGTCGAGGCCGACCACGAGGTCGACCTCGTCGGCGCGGGCCGTGAGCACGAGGATCGGCGTCGTGAGGCCCTTGCCGCGTACCCAGCGGGCGACGTCCAGGCCGTCCATGTCCGGCAGGCCCAGGTCGAGGATCAGGAGGTCCGCGCCTGGGGCGGCCTCGATGGCCCCTTGACCGGTCCCTTGCACGACGACGTCGTAGCCCTCGCGCCCCAGCGCCCGCGCCAACGGCTCGGCAATGGTGGGGTCATCCTCCGCCAAGAGCACGCTCGTCATGCGCTCATGCTGCCACAGCGGGAGGACGCGTCCGGGCGGCTATCGGCCCCCTGTCCAGCCGATCTGCGACGGCCGCGCACGGTCCGCCGCACGGTGCCCGCCCAGCCGCCTCGTCCCGCAGGCGGAGCGCCGACGCGCTCGTGTCGACCCACGGGCGGACCGCAGGCGCGGGTCCGGCCCCTACCCTGGACGGGTGCGCTGGTGGGAACGGGTCGCGGCGTGGGACGACACCCACCGGTTCGCCGTCGATGCCGCGACCGCGGTCCTCGCGGCGCTCGTGGCCGTCCCGTTCGCCACGGACCTCCTGTACAACGCGCGGGGACCGGCGGTCGAGGTCGTGTCGCTCGCGATGGTCGTACCGCTCGCCTGGCGGCGCACCCAGCCGGTCGCCTCCGTCGCGGCGGTGTACGCGCTGGCGCTCGGCCACCTGCTGGCCGGCATACCGCTCGTCTTCCCCGTCGACCTGGTCGTGCTGGTCGCCCTCTACTCCGTGACGGTGCACGGGCCGCGGTGGGCCTACCGCGTCGCCGCGGCGAGCGCCGTCGTCGGGTGCCTGTGGGTGGGGGCGGACCTCGTCGTGCGTGGCATCACCGGGCCGCAGGCGGCCGGTCCGGTCTCGGTCGCGCTCGCCCTGCTCGCGCTCAGCACGTTCGCGTTCGCCCTGGTCCGCCGGTCACGGCGGGTGGCCATCGACGCGCTGGTGGACCGCGCGCAGCGGCTCGAGGTCGAACGCGACCAGCAGGCCAGGATCGCCACGGCCGCGGAGCGAGCCCGCATCGCACGTGAGATGCACGACATCGTCGCGCACTCCCTGTCGGTGATCATCGCCCAGGCCGACGGCGGCCGGTACGCGGCGGCGTCCGACCCCGCGGCGGCCGAGCGGTCGCTGGGCACCATCGCCGAGACGGGCCGCGCCGCGCTCGCGGACATGCGCCGCCTCCTCGGCGTGCTGCGCCCGCCGGAGCCGGGCACCACGACCGGTCAGACCCCCGCCGTCCCCGCGACCACCGGCCAGACACCGGCCGTCGGGGCGCTGACCCCCCAGCCCGCCGTCGCCGACGTCGCCGACCTCGTCGCCCAGGTGCGTGACAGCGGTGTGCGCGTGTCGCTGGTGCGCATGGGCACGCCGCGGACCCTCCCGCCCGGCACCGGGCTCACCGTCTACCGCATCTGCCAGGAGTCCCTCACCAACGTGCTGAAGCACGCCGGTCCCGACCCGACCGCGACCGTGCTCCTGCAGTGGGCCGCGGCGTCGCTCGTGCTCGAGGTCACCGACGACGGCCGCGGGGCCGCCGCCGAGTCCGACGGCGCCGGGCAGGGTGTCCTGGGCATGCGCGAGCGTGCCGCCATGCTGGGCGGCACCCTGTCCGCCGGCCCACGCCCCGGCGGCGGGTTCCGCGTCCGCGCCGAGATCCCGATCCCACCCCTGCACCGACCGGAGGCCCCATGACCGCCCCTGACCGGCCCATCCGCGTCGCGCTCGTCGACGACCAGCAGCTGGTGCGCGCCGGCTTCCGGATGGTCATCGACTCCCAGCCCGACCTCGAGGTCGTCCTCGAGGCAGGGAACGGGGCCGAGGCGCTGCGCCGTCTCGCCGTGGTCGAGACCGACGTCGTGCTCATGGACGTGCGCATGCCGGAGATGGACGGCCTGGCGGCGACGGCGCGACTCACCGCGGACGCCACGAACGGCCGCCACCCGGCGCCGAAGGTCATCGTCCTCACCACGTTCGACCTCGACGAGTACGTCCTGGCGGCCATCAAGGCGGGCGCCAGCGGGTTCCTGCTCAAGGACGCCCCGCCGGAGGAGATGCTCGCCGCGATCCGGACCGTGCACGCCGGCGACGCCGTCATCGCCCCCTCGTCGACCCGACGCCTCATGGAGCACCTGGTCACCGCGTTGCCGGACCTGGACGCCCGCACCCAGCACCCGGGCCTGGCGGAGCTCACCGACCGCGAGCGGGAGGTCCTCGTGCTCATGGCCCGGGGCCGGTCGAACACGGAGATCGGCCGTGACCTCTATGTCGCGGAGGCGACGGTCAAGACCCACGTCGGCCGGATCCTCGCGAAGCTCGGCGCGCGGGACCGCGTCCAGGCGGTCGTCGTCGCGTACGAGAGCGGCCTCGTCCGACCTGGCGCCTGACACCGCCCGCCCGTTGGCGGGCCGCCCGTCCCACCACGGGATGACGTCGGGCGGTCCCGGACCATGCCGCGGCGCGACGCCGCCGCACCGGCCCAGCTCGTAGCGTTCCGGTGACCCCAGGAGGAGACGTGCAGATGATCACCGCTGTCCGCGCCCGCGGCCTCACCAAGGTGTACGGGAGCGGCCCGTCCGCCGTACGCGCCCTCGACGGCGTCGACGTCGACTTCGCCGCCGGCGCCTTCACCGCCATCATGGGCCCGTCCGGCTCCGGCAAGTCGACCCTCATGCACCTGCTCGCCGGCCTCGACTCCGCGACGTCCGGGCAGGCGTTCATCGGTGACACCGAGACGACGGGTCTCGACGACCGCGCGCTCACGCGGCTGCGGCGGGAGCGGGTCGGCTTCGTCTTCCAGTCGTTCAACCTCCTGCCGATGTTCACCGCCGAGCAGAACATCACCCTGCCGCTCGAGATGGCCTCCAGCACGGCGGATCCTGAGTGGCTCGACATGCTCGTGGCGACCCTGGGCCTCGGCGGCCGGCTGGCCCACCGCCCCAGCGAGCTGTCCGGCGGGGAGCAGCAGCGCGTCGCGATCGCGCGCGCCCTCGTCGCCAAGCCCGACGTCGTCTTCGCGGACGAGCCCACCGGAAACCTCGACTCGCGTGCCGGCGCCCAGGTGCTGAGCTTCCTGCGCAGGTCCGTCCGGGAGCTCGGGCGCACGGTGATCATGGTGACCCACGACCCCTCCGCTGCGGCGTACGCGGACCGCGTCGTGCTCATCGCGGACGGCCGGATCGCGGGCGACATCACGGACCCCACGCCCGAGTCCGTGCTCGCAGGGCTCGACGCGCTCCGCTCGCTCGACGAGGTGACCGTCTGATGTGGCACCTCGCCCTCGCGCAGATGCGGCGGAGCCTCGGACGCCTGACGGCGGCGGGCGTCGCCATCGCACTGGGCAGCGCGTTCGTCGCGGTCTTCCTGCTGGCGGGCGACGTCATGACCCGCACCGCCTACCGTGCCGTGACCGCCCAGTACGCGGACGCCGACATCGTGCTGGTGGGCCCGTCCCTGACGGATGACGACGCCGCCGCCATCGGGGGCGTGCCCGGGGTCGCCGCGGCGGAGCCGCAGGCGAGCGCATGGGTCGAGGTGGCGGGTGCGACCGGCACCCTGTGGCTCCAGATCGACGCCCCTGCGCAGGACAGCCGGCTCGAACCTCGGACCCTCGTCGCCGGCCGCGCACCCGCCGCCGGCGAGATCGCCCTCCCGGAGGGCGCGGCCACGAGCCTCGACCTGGCGGTGGGCGACACCGCGACTGTCACGGTGACGCGGGAGAGCTACACGGGTGAGTCCGTGGAGATCGACCACTCGGTCGCCGACCTCACCGTCGTGGGCCTGGTCGACGACGCCGCGTCCGGGCTCGTCGGCTCGCCCGTCGGCCTGGCCACGCGTGACCAGGTCCGGGCGTGGACGACGTACCAGTCCCCCGGTGCGCCCCCGACGTACACGACGCTGCTCGTCGCCGTCGACCCCGGCGCCGACGCCACGGCGCTCAAGCCCGGCGTCCGGGCCGCGCTGGCGGGCAACCCCGATGCCCCGAGCACCACGGTGCGCACGCTGGACGAGCAGGCCGAGTGGATCATCGCGGACATCACCAGCGAGGCGCGGGTGATCACGACGGTCGGGCTCGGCTTCGCCGCCATCGCGCTGGTCGTCGCCGCCCTGGTGATCGCCAACACGTTCCAGGTGCTCGTCGCGCAGCGCACCCGCACGCTCGCGCTCCTGCGGTGCGTGGGGGCCGACCGTTCCCAGCTGCGGCGCTCCGTCATCATCGAGGCCCTCGTCCTCGGCGCCGCCGGGGCGGCTGCCGGCATCGTCCTCGGCGTCGGGCTCGTGCAGGGCGCGCTCCTGGTGCTCGCCCGCACATGGCCGGGGGTCCCGCTCCCGTCCGGGGCGAGCGTCACGGTGTGGTCCGTCGTCGTCCCGCTGGGCGTCGGCGTGGGGGTGACGCTCGTGGCGGCGATGGCGCCCGCCAGGGCCGCCACGCGGGTGTCGCCGCTCGCAGCGATGCGCCCGTCCGACGCACCCAGCTTCGCCGAGCGGGCCGGCCGCACCCGGGCGTGGACGGCCGGGGTGCTCGTCGCCGTCGGTGCACTGATCATGGCTGCCGGTCTCGCGCTGGGCTCGCGCGCCGAGATCGCAGGCGGCCTCGTGCTGGGGGTGCTGGGCGGGGCCGTGTCCTTCCTCGGCGTCCTCCTCAGCTCGGTGTTCTGGGCCCCCCGGCTGGTCGGTCTCGTGGCGGGCGTCGGGCGCGGGCCGGCGGCACGCCTCGCGGGCGCGAACAGCGTCCGCAACCCCCGCCGCACGGCCGCGACCAGCAGCGCCCTGCTGATCGGCGTCACGCTGGTGGTCATGATGGCGACGGGGGCCGCGAGCGCGCGCGGCGCGCTCGGTGCCCGCCTCGACGACGAGTTCCCGTTCGACGTCCAGGCCATGGTCTGGAGCGAGACCGGTACCCCGGCCGCGATGCCCCCGGCGCTGGTCCAGGAGTTCGAGCAGACCGACGGCGTCGGTGAGGTCGCGGTCCTCCCGACGGCCACGTTGGACCTGCAGCTGGCCGACGGGACCGCGTGGGAGTACTACCAGGCGCTGGGCATGGCCCCCGCGGACGCGCACCGGGTGCTGCGCTCGAGCGCACAGGTCGAGGGCCTCGCCCCCGGCACCGTGGTCGTCCCCGCCCAGGTGGCCGGCTGGACGGGTATCCAGGACGGGGACGTGCTCACGGTGTCGGCGTCGGACGTGTTCACGGCGACCGCGCCTGGGGGCGAGCCGGACGCCGAGCCGGGGAACGGCACGCCGGCGACGCTGACGGCGCTCGTGACCGAGCTGCCCGGGACGACCCTGCTGCTCACCCCCGAGACGCTCCTCACGATCAGCAGCGACGCGCCCGCGGCCACGATGTGGGTGCGTCTGGCCGACGGCGCCGACCCGGTCGAGACCGTCGCGCGCCTGGAGACGGCCGCGTCGCAGTCCCCGGGGTCGTCGGTCATGGTGCAGGCGGCCGCGAGCGAGCGCGCCGCCTTCCAGGGCGTGATCGACACGATGCTCGCCATCGTCGTCGGGCTCCTCGCCGTGTCGGTGGTGATCGCGCTGGTGGGCGTGGCGAACACGCTGTCGCTGTCGGTCCTCGAACGACGGCGGGAGTCCGCGACCCTGCGGGCCATCGGCCTGTCCCGGAGACAGCTCCGCGCGTCGCTCGCCGCCGAGGGGATGGTCATCGCCGGCGTAGGGGCCGTGTCAGGAGCCGTGATCGGCACCCTCTACGGCTGGATCGGGGCGCGGACGGTGCTCGTCGACGTCGGCCCGACGCCCTTCGTCGTCGCCTGGCGTGAGGTGGCCCTGGTGGTGGTGGTCGCGGTCGTCGCAGGGCTGGCGGCGTCCGTGCTGCCGGCGCGCAGCGCCGTGCGGACGTCACCGGTGGAGGCGCTCGCCGTCGAGTGAGGTGTGGACGGCGTGCCGTCCCCAGACGTGCAGTCCCACGCGCGTCGCCCGCGGCGCGGCGCCCGCACCCTTGGCCGGTGCGCTTCACCGTCGACCCCGCCTGGGACCTGGAGGTCGACGAGGGGGTCACCCTCGGCGAGTGCCGCGAGCAGCTCGCCGCCCTGACCGGCGTGCCGTCCGACGCCCCGCTGACGGCCTCCGGCGTCCCGCTGCAGGACAGCCAGGTGGCCGGTGTGGCGCCGTGGGTGGCGGGAAGCGCCCTCGGGGTGGCGGGCGGGCAGCAGACGGCGGCCACCTCCGCGCCCGTGGGCGGCTGGCACGTGGGCGTGGTCGCCGGGCCGGATGCCGGCGCGGTGGGACGCCCGTCCGACCATCGGGTGCTGGTCGGCCGCGCGGCCGCGGGACCGGGCGCCCTGACCCTGCGCGATCCCGCCGTGTCCCGCCGTCACGCGGTGATCCGCCGCGTGGGCCGGTGGTGGGTGGTGCGCCGGGCGGGGCGGGGACGGCTGACCCGGGTCCGCGGGCGGCGCAGGCGGCGCCTCGCATGGGGCTTCGTCCGGCCCACCGACCGGCTGCTGGTGGGCACGACCGCGCTCGCCGTGCGCGCCCCCTCCGCGGCGCCCGGCACGCCGACG